>Ga0116227_10003797_pt1 | contig 33272 bp, 21 predicted proteins | sample S1TSphgellanicum_FD_89693 | JGI IMG/M metagenome (GOLD analysis project Ga0116227, IMG submission 89693) | Host-associated microbial communities from peat moss isolated from Minnesota, USA - S1T2_Fb - Sphagnum magellanicum MG | ecosystem: Host-associated > Plants > Peat moss > Unclassified... | reverse complement strand
TCGCGCGGTCGCAAGCCTCGCGTTCGCGCTTTGCGGCATTGCGGCAGCGCCGGCCGGCGCGAGCTCGCGCGACGTAGAAATCGATTTGCGCGACAGCATCTATCTCTTCGGCGTCCCCTCCGGAACTCTCGGCCCGTTCGATAGCGCGAAACTCGACGTGACGTCGTCGGGTGCGATGGACGTACTTTTTCTGCATGCGGTCACGACAAACCGGATCGATCCGTTCGGCGGCGCTCACGGCGAGTTCGTTCGGCTAGAGGACGATCATCGTCTGGGGGAGAGTACGGTGCGCTTCGCGGCGGGCGTCGGCGGAGGCGTCCTCGGACAGCGCTGCGCAACGCTCGCGTTCGCGCAACCGGTCTCGGGCGACCGGCGCTTGGCGCTCTCCGCCGCCGTCGATCTCACGGCGCTGAGTCCGCAGAACTATCAACGCGTCGTCGGCCTCGGACCGGAAGTTGCGCTCGGGCGGCTGAGCGTCGTAGCGCGCTACTACCACGCGACGACGACGAATGGGGCGTCGGCGCCGGCGTCGGCTAGCGTGCTCGCGTCGGCTCCGGTTACGCGCCGGATCGGTTTGGTACTCGCGGCGAATTTCGGCGGCGAACTCAATGCGGATCGAACCTCGGGCTTTCTACCGACATCGAGCGGGCGCTTCGGGACCGACCTGTCCGTCGCGGCTCGCACCGGTTTAGGAAAGAGCGTCGGCGTGCTCGCAGCGTACGAGGGTGCGGTCTATCGGGGACCGCCGAACGGCGGACTCGCACGTATCCAACACATCGTTACGTTCGGTATTTCCATACGGCCGGGCCGCCGGTAATGCTCGACGCTGCTTGTCGGGCCGGGAACGCGGCTGGAAGCGACGCGTAACGCCGCGCGCTCGATTTACCACAGACCGACGACGCGCCTGCGATCCGTCGTGTTGCCGAGTTGCGCGGCCAAGAACGCGCCGACGTCGGTGGGCGCGATGATCCATGGACAGCCGGCCAAGGGCGAAGGTGACCGGTGACGGGGATTCGTTAGAGGCTGGGGTGGGCTTTCGGGGTGGCTACGAACGAGTAGGGTTGGCTTAGGGTGAAGATTCCGCCCACCAATTTGCCGTTTTCGACGTGCAGGTTGATGATGGCCGAGCGGGGATCGCCGAGGTCGAGCCAGACGGCGGCACCGCTCTCACCGCCCGTCACGTCCCGGAAATCGCCGGCGTCGACCTCGCGAAAGATGCCGCTGATCGAACCGTCCGGCGCGACGTTGATCCGGAGGACGCCCTCGTACGAGCCCGCGCCGTAATACTCCGGCGTGAAGTACGTGTCGTAATAGTACGTGCCCGCAGCGAGGGCCGGAGCGACGGTCGTCTCCGCCGCGGCCGGCGCCGGCGCGCGGAGGGCGAGGGCGATGGCTGCTACGACGGCGATTCCGAGCGATCGGCAACGCATTTTCATATCGAGGTCATACCCGATTCGCCGCACGCATTCCCCGAGAGCGGGCCCAGGCTTCTCGTACGGCGCGCAGGTGCGACGGCGACCGAAACGCCTCCGAGGCGAGGATCCGCGGAGCGAAGAATGGGCGAACATGCGCCGCATCTTGTCTTGGGTCGTTCTGCCGTCGTGCGTTCTCGCATTGAGCCTCGCTGCGAACGCCGACGTGAACGAGCCTGACCCGCGTTCCAACGTCGACGCGCTCGTCGGTTGGAGCGCCGGGCCGGGCGTCGTCGACGAGCGGCGCTGGGAAGATCGCTTCATGGCCGTACCATCAGCCGAAAACGCGATGGACGTCGAGCGGCACATCTCGTCGGTTCCCCATCGCGCGGGAACGCCCGCGGACCATGCGACGGCGCTGTACGTGAGCGAACGCCTGAAGGCGGACGGTTTCAGCGTCGAGACCGTACCCTTCGAGGTGACGTACACGAATCCGATCTCGCAGACGCTCGAAGTGACGTCGCCCGCGTATACGAGTTTCGACCTGCTCGAAGGCGAACCGGGGCATCATACGGCGGCCGAAACGATGGCCGGTCCGTCGTTCATGGAGAATTCCGGCGACGGCGACGTGACGGCTCCGCTGTTTTATCTCAATCACGGCACGGTCGACGATTGGACGACCTTCGACGATCTCGGCGTCACGATGCCGAAGGGCGCGATCGTGATCGAGCGGCTGGGCGGCGGGTCGCGCGATCCCAAGGCCGGAGCGGACAATTGGTCGGCGCTCGCGCGGCACGGCGTCGCGGGGCTCATCGTCTATTACGACCCCGCAGACGACGGCGTGTACGGCGGCGAGACGTGGCCGAACGGCAATTGGAAGAATTCGTACATGACCGAACGGATCGGCGGGCCGAAGCCGGGCATCGGCGCGCTCGCGCCGCCGGGCGACCCCACGCTACCGGGCGAGGCACCGTTTCCCGGCCGCAAGCATCTGGCATGGGAGCAGACCGATCACGCGAACATTCCGGAGATCGACGTCACGCAATACGTCGCGCGCACGCTGCTCGCGGGGATGACCGGTCCGACCGTTCCGAAAGATTGGCACGACGGATTCGACATGGTCGAACGCATCGGCGGCAACGAGCGCGTGCATCTCGCCGTGAAGATGGACCGGCACATCATCACGATTTGGAACGTGATCGGCACGCTGCGCGGCGCGAAGAAACCGGACGAGGTGGTCATGATCGGAAGCCACCGCGACGCGATGGCGTTCGGTGCGATCGATCCGGGCAGTGGGACGACGGTCATGCTGCAAGATGCCGACGGTTTCAAACGCCTGCACGACGCGGGTTGGCGGCCCGACCGCACGATCCAGATCGCGTCGTGGGACGGTCACGAACTCGGGCTTTGGGGCTCGCTCTCGCTCGCCTACGCACGCGGGCCCGAACTGCGCAAGCACGTCGTTCAATACATCAACACGGACCAACTGACGACGGGCCCCCCGTACGTCGCGGCGATGAGTCCGGAACTGTGGGCGTTCGGACGCGAGATTGCCGCCTACGTGAAGGGTACCGACGGCAGGCCGTTGCTGAGCGCCGAAACGCCGAAGAAGCCGCTGACCGTTCCGCCGGGAGGCGGCTCCGATCATATGACGTTCATTTATCTGCTCGGGGTGCCGGGTTCGTCGACCGGTTATTACGGTCACTTCGGGGCGCATCACACGGCCGAAGATAATCTTGCCGGCCTCGCGACCTACGATCCGGGGATGAAGGAGGCGGTGGTCACCGCGCAATTCACGGGCGTGCAGGCCATGCGCGCGGCGGGTGCGAGCGAGATGCCGCTGCGACTCGGCGACGTGCCGGCGCAGATCCTCAAAGACATCGAGACGTCGCGCAAGCTTCCGCAATTCGATGGGGTGGATTGGAGCGGTTTGCGCGCCGATGTTACGGCGTACCGAGCCGCGGCAATTGCGTTCGATGCGAAGCTGCTCGCCGCCGAACGTTCGGGCGATCCCGCGACGCTCGCCGGCCTGGAGCGACGGGCGATGGCGGCGCGCGATGTCTTTTGGATGCCCGACGGGTTGTCGTATAACAAGTATTGGCACACGATCGACCGTTTCGTGGCGCCGTTTCCCGAGGTGAATTACGCTGCCTACGAAACGACGGATCGCGACGCGAAAGTTCGAGCAGCCCTCGACCGGTTGCGGGCTGCGATCGCTAAGGCGATGGCGGACATCGCACCGGCGTGACGGGTGCCTGCGAGGGCGTTTCGGCGCAACTTTCCGTGGGCGCCCTTCGACAGGCTCAGGGTGACGTGGGCGGGGTCTTCGACGTGCTTACGGTGACGGGTTTGTGTTTTTGCGAAGTGTTAGCGTGAGATGCGTGCTAGGAGGGCGTCGAGGGCGCCCTCGAGGGGGGTTAGGAGGGGGGAGCCTTCGGGAATTTCGTAGCGTGCGGCGATTGTGGTTAGCGGCGTGTGGGCGACGTGCGCTGTTTCGGCTTCTTCCCAGATGAGGAGTTTGAGCGGGAGATCGAGGGCGGCGAGGGGGTATTCGTGCATGAGGGGCGTCCCGGCTTTTGGATTTCCGAAGACGAGCAACGTCGTGGGGCGTAAGCGCAGACCGACCGCGTCGGCTGCCGTGCGCTGGTCGATTTTGGCGAAGAGGGTAGCGCCGGACTCTTCGATCCCTTGCACGAGCCGGTCGATCGTTTCGAAATAGGGAAACGCACTTTCGGTGACGGCGAATTCGAGCATGCGGCGCGACGCTACGCGAGCGTGAAGTGCAGTTCGCCGATGCTCGAGATCGTCGTGCGGATGCGGTCGCCCGGTTTGAGCCAGACCTGCTTTTCCTTTGGGTATCCGACGATGACGCCGCTCGGCGTGCCCGTGAAGATGACGTCGCCCGGGACGAGCGTCATAAACTGCGAGACGTAACTGAGGATTTGCGCGCACGAGAAAATCATCCGGCTCGTGTTCATATCCTGACGCGGCGTCGTTTCGTCGTTCACGAAGGTCCGGATCTGCAACGTCTGCGGATCGGGAATCTGATCGGCCGTGACCAGGTACGGACCGAGCGGGGCGAACTCGTCGGGCGTTTTGCCCGTCATCCACTGCGAGACGCGAAGTTGCGCGTCGCGGGCGGAGAAATCGTTGCCCGTCGTGTAGCCGAAGACGTAGCTGAGGGCGTTCGCCTCGGAGACGCCGCGCGCGCGCTTGCCCACGATCATCACGAGTTCGGACTCGTAGTCGAATTGATTGACGGGCAGGTCCGACACGCGAACGGTCCCGCCGTGCCGATTGAGCGCGGTGTTGAATTTGTTGAACAGGTCGGGATACGCGGGCAGCTTCTCACCGGTTTCCGCGATGTGCGCGCGATAGTTCAGGCCGACGCAGACGATCTTCGATGGTTCGCTGACGAGCGGTCCGAAGATCACGTCGGCTTCGCGGAGCACGGCGGACGACGGCGCGTTCGCCGCGATGTGCGCGAGCGCGAGCACGTTCCCCCGGCCGGCAACGACGTCTTCGACCGTGGCCGGGGCGTCCGCAACGTCGAGCGCTGCCGCCGCCGCGCGAACGTCGACGATCCCGCGCGCGGTCTTCACGCCGACGCGGTCGACGCCGCCGTTCCGCAGCGTCGCGAACGTCAGGCCGTGGGCCGGCTCGACGAAGGAACCGCCAAGCGCCGTGTTCGCAGGCGACGTCGTCGATGCGACGGCCGCCGTCGTGCCGATCCCGGCAAGAAATTCTCCGCGCGTGTGCGGCATCGCGTTCTTCCTTTCGAGCTGCCCGGCGCGCATACGTTCGCCGAACGCGCCCCCTCGCGACTACGCAGTGCTTTCCGACGCCACCTCCCCGTCTCGCGCGGAGCTGCCGGCGGCGCCGCCCTTCATTCGGTAACTTTCACGGCGAACGTCTGCTTGACGTGACCGTCGCTGAGTTCGACGTCTTCCTTGACATCGCGCGCGCCGTGCGTCGAATCGGCAAAGACGTCGAAGCCATAGGGAAGACGGGCGCCATTGGGGCCGACATCGAGGATGTAGCTCAAGCCGCTCGGCGGGAAGAGCGGGTTTCCGTTTCCGTCGACGCAGTTGATTTCGCCGTACGTCCAATACCAGATCGCCGGCGATGCGAAAAAGTAACCGTGTGCGGTCCACTTGGACCACGCTCCGGTGGCAGGGTTTTCGGGACCGAGACTCGGCGTGCACGCGCCCTTGTCGTACATCGTCGGCACGAACGTGAAGTACGTCTCCGCAACTTCCGGTTCTTCAGCGCTACCGGTACGTGCCTCGAAGAAACTAAGTGAAAACTGTTGACCCTCTTGTTCCGTGAACTGCGACATCCCGACCTGACCGGCGAGATCGAGCGGCGCGGAGAGATTGGGACCGAGCGCGCCGCTCGTGGTAACGATGAGCGGTGCGACCGTCAAACAGGTGCGCGTGTCGGCATACTGCGGCGGAACGGCGGACGTACAGTTTCCGAACCCCGTGGTCAGCACATCGTACGGCACGGGCTCCGAACCACCGCGCGACTCCGTGACGCCCCAGGCTGCGGCGTTGTTCGTATTAGCCGGGGTTCCGGAGATCGTCAGGCGCATCGTACCGGTCGTCATGGTCGACGGCGAAACGGTGACCGCGGTTCCGATGAACGCCAGGGGGACCGGATTCGTGAGGGTGCCGGAAATGATTTGGCCTTCGGCGTTATAGGCTTCCGCGGTGACGCCGAATCGAGCTAACTCTCCGGGCAGAACGGAATGGCGGTAATCGAGCGAGTTTCCGGTTTCTTTGAATCCGACGCTAACCGCCGTGTTGTCCGTCGTGTGGACGAAGGGTCGTTGCCGTTCGCGAGCCTCCGCGGACGTCGGGACGGGGCGCTCGGGACCGGCCGGTACGGCCGCGACCGCTGCCTGTTGCACGAGCAGAACCGTCGCGAACGTTAGGATTCGCGCTACGTGAAACGCCTTGTCGAACACGTCTCAACTCCTCGAATGCGTAAAGATGCAAATCGCAGTGGGCACGAATCGACCCTTACGCGCAGACAGAAATAGGAAGCGCGCTTGACTTTGGAAAGCGACGCGGTGCCGGCTTGCTCGTCGTAAGGACAAGAGTAGCCTAATTTAACCTAGGACAAACGTCAATAGCTCCGCTTACCTTCGTCACCCCGACGTCACCCCGAGCCTGTCGAAGGTGACCCGGCAAGCCCCGCGGTTAGCGAAGCGTCGTGTGCGCGCCCTTCGACAAGCTCAGGGTGACGGTGCGGGATCTTTCGACGGTGAGGTAGGCTCCGGCGGCCGTGAAGAAGCCGACGAAGAAACCCACGTCCGTGCCGCCGAGCAGCTTTGCGAGCGGGCCCGTATAGATTTCGGTCGACGAGAAGAGTGCGATCGTGAGCGGGGTGACGACGCCGAAGATCGGCGCGCCCGCGCCCCACGCGGGTGGCCGGCGGGCGCCGCGGTAGAGGATCCAATCGGCGAGAACGATGCCCGCCCACGGCGCGATCCAATAGAGCAGCAGCAGAAGATAATTCGAGAATAACTCGGCGAATTTTCCCGCGCCTGCGACCGCCAGTGCGAAGCCGCAGAGCGATGTGACGATCGCGGAGATGTGGCGCGGGATCCGGACGCCGGCCGAAATGAGACTGTAAGCGGCCGTATTATCGTTGATCGAGTTGATCGCGACGGCGCTGAGCGCGATCGCGAGGAGCGCCACCGGGCCGAAAGGACCCGCGAGCGCGCCGATCCCGTCGATTACGCCGGACGGCGAGAGGTCGTGCAGCCGGCTCGCGGTCAAGAGGCCGCAGAGTTCCAAACAGAAGGCGGAGATCGTCAAGCCGCCGGCGCTGAGCGTGAAGATCTGCCAGGCTTTGGTTTCGCGCGGCAGATAGCGCGTGTAGTCCGCGGCGTACGGTGCGAACCCGATGTTGAAGCCCGCGATCATCGAGACGCCGAGTACGAACATCGCGGGCGTGATCGCGGCGTGTGCGACCGCGAGCGAGCCGCCCTTCGCGACGGCGACGACGCCCGTGATCGTGAACACGACGATGAGCACGTAGCAGACGTACTTCGCGAGCAGCTGGACCACGTGATGACCGTAGATGCTCGCCGTCAGCTGAATGGCGACGAGCGCGCTCAGGCCGAGCCAGAACGGTAGCCTCAACCCGAAACGCGTGCCGAGTGCGAGGATCGCGAGCACGGACGGCACGTTGTTGACGGCGTCCCATCCGACCGCGGAAATCCAATTGAAGGCGGCGGGTATGCGCGTTCCGATACGGCCGAACGCGAAGCGCGAGATTTCGATTTGCGTGAGCCCGGTGCGAGGACCGAGCGTCGCGTTGAGGCCGACGGGCAGCGCGCCGAGCACGTTGCCGACGACGATCGCGAGCAGGCCCGTGCGGAAATCGAGCCCGATGCCGATCACGAGTGCCCCGAGCACCCACGTGACCGGCGCGCAATTCGTACAGAAGTGGCTCCAGAATACTTTCTCGGCCGACATCGTTTGACGGTCGGGAGGCACGCCGTTTTCGAGCAGGCCCGCATGAACGTCTTCGAGCAGCACATTCATGAGGTGGGCGCGACCGAGTACGTCGCGTCGTAACGCGAACGCAGATAGTCCCCGTACGTGACCGGCGGGTATTTGGGCACGGCGCCGGGGCCGAGACAGGCCGGCAGACACGATACGAGCGCGTCGGCGTTCGGGTCGCCGAAAAACGCTACCGAGTAGCGCTCGCGATTCGCGCGATTCACGACGCGGTGCGGCGTCGAAACGTACGTATCGTTGCTCCAGCGCATCAGGCAATCGCCGATATTGCAGACGAGCGCGCCCGGCTCGGGTGGGACGTCGATCCACGTGCCGTCACGCGCGCGCACTTCGAGTCCGCCGATTTCGTCTTGCGCGAGCAACGTGAGGTTGCCGTAGTCCGTGTGGATGCCGGCGCCGTACTGCGAGCCGTCGAAGGCCGCCGGGTGCGGCGGATAACGTAACAATCGTAGAATGCCGACAGCGTGTGAAAAACGCTCGTCGAAATAACGCTCCTCGATCCCGAGGTCGATCGCGAACGCGCGATGCATGAGGACGACCAATTCCAACGCCGCGGCGTGGTAGGTTTTCAGCGTCGCCTTGAATGACGCCGATTCCGGCCATTGGTTGACGGCCGCGAACGGTTTCCCGGCAACGACGTCGGGGTCGTTCGACATCAAATCGGGACCGGCGTTGAAGCACTCTTTGAGATCGGGCGCTTTGGACGGATCGAGCGTTTCGTCGCCGATTTGGACGTAGCCGCGATAGTCTTTGGAATTCTTGACCGAAAGTTCGATTTTCTTCGGGAGCGGCAGCGAGAAGAAAGCGCGTGCCTCAGCAAAGACGGCGTCGATCAGGCTGGGCGGCAGACCGTGATTGACGATCGAAAAGAATCCGATGCCGCGCGCCGCCTGCCCGACCTCGCGCGCGACCCGTGCGAGTTCCCCGGGATCCGACCGGAAGCCGCCGAGATCGATCGCGGGAATGGTCGACACGCCGGGAGCATCGGACGCTTGCATTTCCGTGCTATTGGCGATCGCCGTTCGGAATGCGTTCGACATCTGGTGCGTGGTTTGCCGGGCGCCCTTCGACAGGCTCAGGGTGACGTGGCGGTGGAGCGTTGGTTCGGGGGGCCACGAGAGTGTCACCCTGAGCTTGTCGAAGGGTGAGGCCGGCAGCGACCGCATTTTAGCGAAGCGACCGATGCCTCGTATTCCATGACGATCACGTGACTCGCGGCATCGACCACGAGCGGAGCCCGCGCATCGCGGACCTCGGCGCGCGGAGGGGTCGTCGATACGGATCGGGCGAGACGACGCCGCGAGCGACGCGCCGGACGCTTCGGCGGGCCGTCAGTGGTCGATGAAGCCCGTCGCCTCGTTCATGGTCGGATCGAGGCGCAGGCTCTCGTGCGGGTACCGGCGCTCCTCGCTTCCGGTCGCGGTGCGAACGCGGACGAGCGCTTCATGCGGATGGACTTCCTTGACCGTGCCTTCTTCGTGCGTGCCTTCGATGAAGACGCGGTCGCCGGGTTTGAGCATACGGATCGACTTTCGCGCCGGACGCCGCGCGACCTCGACGGAACGGTCCCGGAATTTCACGATGGCGGGCGCGGCGCGGCCATGTTATTCTCGCCAATCCGGTACCCGGAGGGTTTTCGAACGTGCTCAAGCGCCATAAGACTTTGACCATCATCGCGATCCTGGCCGCCATTCTGCTCGTGGGCGACGCTGCGGGCGCCGAGGGCATGGCGTCGATCCAACAGAGCGACGGTTCGTCGCGAACGTACAAGCACGTGCACATGCACCTGGTCGGTCGAACGCTCTACTTGCGCAGTCCCGATCGGCGCGACATGCTCGAGATCATGACCAGCGCCTGCTCGTTCGCCGACTCCCTCGAACGGTGTTTGCCGTATCTCACAACGCTGCATCGGCCCGGGAGCACGCACGTCATCGCACTCGAGCGCGGGGTCGTGTACGTCAACACCAGCGCGACCGTCGCGCACTTACCGCATTCGTCGCAGGGGCTCGGACCGAACGACGTGCTCGTGCATCTCCACACGGTGCGCGGAACGTTGATTACGGCGCAGGGCCGTTTGGACGCTGCGAAGTGAACAAAGCGGTTTCGTTTTTTCTCGTGTTGTTGCTCGCGACCGCGGGTGCGTGCCTCGCGCAGGGGCACCCGGGCGGGGGCGGCGGGCACCCCGCGGGCGGCGGCGGGGGCCGACCAGCCGGCGGAGGCGGCTCTCCGGGCGGCGGGGCGATGCGCTCGATGCCGGCGATGCCGCCCCAGCAGCAACCCGTGGCTCCCGCGGCGCAAGGCTTTAATCTCAACCGGGACGTGCCGCCTGCGGCTCCCCCGCAGCGGGTCGTGGCTCCGCGTGCACCCGAGGCGGCTCAGCCCGCGGTTCGGCAGCAGGCGCCCGTGGTTCGGCAGCAGGCGCCCGCGGCTCGCGTGCCCGTTGCTCGTGCACAGACCCGGACGCAACAAAACGGAACGCAGCGAACGGTCTCCACGTATCGGCGCGCGCCGACCACCGCCGCGGCCACCGGCGGCCAGTATCGCGGCCGTTTCCACGGCGAGCCGATTCGCAACGGGCGCGTCGGCCGCGGCGCATACGGATGGAATCACGGCGTCGCGTGGCAGCCCGCCTCGATCTACTGGGGGGGCGGCTTTTGGGGTCCGTTCGCGCTCGCGGACTTGGCCGGAATCGCGCTCTACGGCAATATCGACGATGGCCAAGATCAACGCGACTACGTGTCTTACGAAGTCGAGCCGGACAGTCCGGGATACGACTTGCTCGCGGACTACGGGCTGACGCAAACGCCGTGCGGTAACTCGAATCTCGTCGTGATTTGGGGGCCGAACGGAAGCGTGATCTGCGCGTATCCGGACGGTTCGGTCGGGGCTGGGGAGTATGAAGTCGACCCGTCGTCGTTGACGCTGGTGCCGGCCTCGTAAACTTCCGAGGGCCGTCACCCTTCGACGGGCTCAGGGTGACAACGTGGGGGTGAGGCTTACTTGCCGATTTTGTGGATTGCGGACGTACGGTCCGTGAAGTCTGCATAAATGGCAGCAAGCAAAGCGCCCGGTTGCGGCGAAAGGCGCACGCCTCTTGAGTGGTGCGGGATTTTTTGGGGCGGTGGCCGGCCTCGCCGCCTCGGCGGTTCGCTCTCCGGCGCTCGGCGCGAACGGGCGCCGTTTGACGTGCCTCGGATCGACGGCTTCAGTTGGCTGAGGCACCCGCCTCGCCGGCCGAAACGTTTTCGCCGCTACGCGCCCGCGAGGTCTTGCTCGATGGACTGATCGCGGGCGTGCTGCGTTCGCACGCTACGAAAGGCGTATACGAGCTCGTCGAATCGTTCTGGGCGCTGACGCAACGCCGGCGGCGCGAACCGGAAGGTTCCGCGCACGCCGACTTGATGGCGCTCGTCGAGTCCTTGCCGGTTCCGCTCGCCGTCGAAGTGGTGCGCGCCTGCGCGCTCTACTTTCAGATCGCCAATCTCGCAGAGCACCTGCAGCGCGAACGACGGCGCCGCGAACGTGCGATCGCGGGCGAGCCTCCGTTCCTCAATTCGCTCGAAGCGATGGAGTTGCCGCGCGACGCGGCGCGGGCCGAGGCGATCTTGCGCGCGATGGACGTGACGCTCGTGTTCACCGCCCATCCGACCGAAGTGCAACGTCGTACCGTGATCGAGAAACACGAGGCGATCGCGCGGCTGCTGAGCGCGCTCGACGATCGCATCAACACCCCCGACGAACGCCGTGAGATCGAACGCGAATTGCGGGCGCTCATCATCCTCCTATGGGAAGGCAACGAACTCTATCTGACGCCGCCGACCGTCGCCGACGAAATTCGCAACGTCCTCGCCTGGTTTCGCGAAGCCCTGATCGAGCAATCGGTCAAACTCTTCGAACGCTTCGAAGATCGGCTCGACGCGCATTACGGCACCTTCGCTCGCATTCCGACCTTTTTGCATTTCGGGAGTTGGATCGGCGGCGACCGCGACGGAAATCCGAACGTCACGCCGGAGACGACCGCGCTCGCACTCGATCTCGGCCGCAAGCTGATCCTCGAACGTTACGCGCGCGAACTCGAGGATCTTCAGAAGCGGCTCTCGCAGGACGCGCGGCGCGGGAATGTGAGCGCGCTCCTCGCGGCGTCGCTCGACCGCGACGAAACGGAGCTCGCGGACGTAGGCACCCGCCTCGGTCCGCGCCAGGCGGCCGAACCATACCGGCGCAAGATCGCATTCATGCACCGGCGCCTGACGCTCGCGCTTGCGCGAAAGCCCGGCGGCTATGCGGATTGGCGTGCGTTCCATGCGGAGCTCGAGCTCGTCTGCGCTTCGGTGACGGCGACGAGCGGCCGCGACGTCGCCGCGCCGGTGCGGCGCCTTTCCCGCATGGTGGAGATCTTCGGTTTCCGCACCTGCGAACTCGAGTGGCGGCAGCACAAACGCCGCCTCGAAGCCGCCCTCGACGAAATCCTCGCGGCGGCGGAGCCGGGACTGAGCTATACGCGCCTCGCCGAACCCGATCGTCTCGCGTGGCTCGAGTTCGAACTCTCGCGCCGGCGGCCGCTCATCTCGGAGCGCCTGAAGCTCTCGGCGGACGCGGCCGACGTCGTCGATTCGCTCCGCGCGGTTGCGACGGCGCGGGCCGAACACGGGGCCGATGCGATGCGCACGCTGATTCTCGCGGGGACCGAAACGGCGTCCGACCTGCTGCTCTTGCTGCTCTTGGCTCGCGAGACCGGGACGCTCGAAGCGGGTTCGATGCAGATCGTGCCGCTCTTCGAGAGCATCCCGTCGTTGCGCGCGGCGCCCGGTGTGTGTCGCGCGCTCTTCTCGTCGCCCGCGTTTAGCGCGCACCTCGCGACGCTCGGCGGCGCGTGCGAAGTGATGCTCGGCTATTCCGATTCGAACAAAGACGGCGGCATCGTGACGAGCACGTGGGAAGTGTATCGCGCCCAACGCGAAATCGCGCGCGTCGCGCAGACGCGGCGCGTGATCGTGCGCTTCTTCCACGGCCGTGGCGGATCGATCGCGCGCGGCGTCGCGGACCCGCGACAGAGCATCGCCGATACGCCGCCCGCGGCGCGGTCGTGGCATTTCAAACAGACGGAGCAAGGCGAGGTGATCGCGTCCCGTTACGGCTTGCCGTCGCTCGCGCGGCGCAATCTCGAAATCGTCGCGACGTCGCTCTTCGAGCAACGCGAGGCGGCCGTCGCGCCCGGCGCGAGCGAAAGCTCCGAGGGCAGCGCGGACCCGGTGTTGACGCGGCTCGCGGAGCGCGCGTACGTCGCGTACCGGTCGCTCGTCGACGATCCGCGCTTCGCCACGTTTTTCGAACAGTGCACGCCGATTCACGAGATCGGCGACATGCAAATCAGTTCGCGTCCGGCGCGCCGCGGCGGCGCGATGTCGATGGACGAGTTGCGCGCCGTGCCCTGGAGTTTCGCCTGGACGCAGACGCGCGCGATCGTCGCGAGCTGGTACGGTTTCGGCACGTCGATTCGCGACGAAATCGCGGCCTCGGGCATCGGGACGCTGCGCGAACTCGCCGTGTCGTCGCCGTTCTTTCGTTCGCTGCTGGGCAAAATCGAACGCGGCCTCGCGACGGCGGACCTGACGATCTTCGAACTCTACGCGACCAACCTCGTGGCCGACGGCGAGGTGCGCACGGATTTCGTGAACCGCATCCGCACGGAGTACGCGGCGGCGCGCTCCGGCTTCCTCGAAATCATGGGACGCGACAGGCTCCTCGCGAGCGACGAGCTGCTCGCGCGCGCGATTGCGTTACGCAATCCGTACGTCGATCCGATGTCCTATCTGCAAGTCCGACTGATCCGCGAATTTCGTGCCTCCAACCGCACCGACCCGACTCTGCGCGACGCGATCCGGTTGACGATTAACGGCATTGCTTCGGGGCTGCGCGTCACTGGATAGGGGCCTTAGCGGGCGGCGGACGCATCTGGTGGAGCCTCGTTAACGCGCCCTTCGACAAGCTCAGGGTGACGTGGGCGACGCGCCCTTCGACAAGCTCAGGGTGACGTGGGCGACGCGCCCTTCGACAGGATCGGGGTGACGGGAGCTACTGACAGGCATGGGACTGAGGCGTGGTGCGGGGAAATGCCCGGTTTGCTTTAGGATTCGTCCTCTTGACCGCGGGCGCGGCCTGCGATAGACTGAGCGACACCTTATGGACGGCGAAGCGGTAGAGGCAACTTCTATCTTGGCGTTGCGCCGGCGGAACTCGCTCCGTTGCGCGCCGTGCATTTGTTTTCCTAAGGTAGTGGAGTTCCGAATCCTCTGTTGATGCTCCCGGTGTGGTAATTCCTAACTGGTAGTCGGGGTGGGCCACGTTCCACCCTTTCGTAGACGGCTCGCTAATCGTGGTTGCGTCCTCGACGTTGCGAGTTCGTTCGATACGTTTTCAGCGGAGAATTCGATGCACGTCTATTTGCGCGGCTCCTCGGCCTTCGCCCCAGCGTTCGCCCCCGTTCCGACCCGATACGATACGGAGGTGCGGCCATGAACCTGGTCGATGCGAAACCGATAACCGATCTCGCGAGCTCGGTGACCGGCATCAAGGCGACGATCCCGGTGCTGACGACGCTCGAGAAGATCTTCTATCCGCTTCCGATTCCGATTCCGGTCAAACCGCCGGTTCAGACCGCATTGCTGCGCGGCGGAACAACGATCGGGTACATCGTCACGCCGGGCGGCGATCCGGCGCCGACGGCGCTCGGCGTCACCTTGGAAAACGGCGTGCTGTGGCTGGCGCCGTCGCAATTCGGCACGTCCTTCACGTCGGCGACCGGTTGGGTCGGGATTCCGTTCGCGAGCGCGACGTTGACGGCCGCCGGAACCACAACCTTCGCGAGCGCACAGATCACGATCGATCCGACGGCCACGCTGACGTTGCAGGTGACGTCGACGGTCGTTCCCGCGATCGCTCCGGCGGGCGATACGATCGGGGTCGATTTCAATAACGCCAAGTTGACGCCGTTCGCGCAGGCCACGATCGCGCTCGCACCGGCCGGCACGACGATCGTACTCCTGGGTTCGGCGAGCGCGGCCGTGTACGGACAAACCGTCAACGCGTTGCCGCAAGCGGGTGCATCCCCCGTGCTCCTCACCTTGGGGCTGCCATACGTCGCGTTGCCCTGCGCGGTGTCGCCGGGAACGCTCGGCATCGCGTCGTCCGCATCGCTCGAACTCAAACTCGCGGGCAGCGCGCCGCTCATCGAAGGCGCGGTCCTGTTTCCGATCGTCGCGGCGACGCCGGGTTCGTTTCCGACGGCCGCCGATGCGTGGGGCCTGTCGCTCGCGCTCGGCGCGGGGCTGACGGCGCGATTCGGTACGGTCACGGCACCCGTGCCCCTCGGCGGTGCCATCGTCGCGCTGACCGGCGCGCACCTTTTCGGAGTGCTCGTCGTGGGAGCAGCGATCGCGACCGATCGTTACACGCTGTGGGTCAGTCCGGCTCCCCCGAGCCCATTGCCGCCGACGCAGCCACAACTGGCCTTCCCGCCCGCGCAATTCACGATCGCTCTCGACACGGGGACGCTCATCGGCTTCAGCCTGACGCCGGCCCAAGAGATCGTCGAGGAAACCGGCGTGCTCTCGGCGCTCCTCGATCGTCCGATCTGGGCCGACGGTTCGCGCATCGCGATCGCCGGTATCGCGCTCGCCTTGCGCGTCCGGACGGCGACGGAAGTCGCGCTCGAGATCGCGTCGGCGCTCACGCCGAATCCCGCCGCGTCGCTCGCGCTGATGGCGGAGAACGCCCTCCTTCCGGTCTCGGCTCCAAACGGTTTCGTACTGAAGGGAACCGTTACGAACGACGCCGTCGCCGGCGCACTCGAAGTGACGTTCCCCGCCGCCGTCGTGTTGCCGACGCTGCCCGATCCGTACGCGGCGCTCTACAACGGCGCGCCCGGTGAGGAAAATCTCGCCGGCGTCGGTGCGAAGGTCACCTGGGTCGCGGGCGGTCCGCCGAGTCTGGAACTCGAACTCTTTCCCGCGACGACGGAGACCGGCGACGCCGTTCTTGCCCTCGCAGACACGGCCGAAGAAAGGAACAACGCGGTCGCATTCGCGCTTCTCGACGTCTCGACCAACGCCGATCAGTGGGGCGTCGGCGGGTGGGAAGCCGGCGTCTCGGAGTTGGCTTTCGACGGTGTCGTGCTCAACGCGCCGAACGCCGATACGTTCGTCTTCACGGTGCCGGGCATTTCATGGGAGCCGATCGTCGACGGCACCGGCGTTCCGGCGTGGCTCGATGCGTCGACCCCGAACGACGGAACGCCGACGGTGTTCCTCGTCGAGCGCACCGACCCGACGCCGCTCGTGCCGGTCACGGCGCTCGAGGCGTACCAGAGTTCAGCAAAGACGTCGTCGTCGACCCGTGCGCTCTTCACGCTTCCGTTCGGCATCACGGCGGGTCTCGCGAGCTCGCCGTCGGATAAGAATCCGCCGACGTTTGCGATCCCTGCCTTCGGCTTCCCGCAAGCGGGGGCGACGGCGTTGCAAAGCGCGCGCGTCCTATCGGTCGCGGGGACCGGCAGCGATCCGCTCGGCATCGTGTTGCCGGGTGCCGCGGCGGCCGGCTACGACAGCGCCGATCCGGCGGATTCGGCCTACGGCGCGCAAGTGCTTGGCGTCGCGCCGCCACCCGCGCCCGCGTCGTTCTGGGATCAGCAGTTCGCCGCCGGCGGAACGGAAGCGGAGATTCCCGTCGGCCGCATCGACCTCTCCGGTTACGGCACGTCGATGTTCTCGGATTGGCGCGACCCTTCGACGACCGACGTCGGCGTCGTGCGGGCACTCTTCGACGTACTCTTGGGCCGCACGTCGCACGAGATCGTCCAACTGCAGACTTGGATCTTACCGTGGTCCGTACGCTTGCAGCGCAGCATCGTCTTCGATCGTTCCGACGGCGGCGAAGTCGTCAAACACGACAGCGGCTGGAAGGCCGTCGACGTGGGGAAATTCGAGTTGCTCGGATCGCAAGTGCTGCCCGGGCCGCTCGGGCAACTGCAAAACGTTCGGAACCTGACCTTTTCGACCGAAACCGTTACGGTGTCGGGCAAGACCTACAATCCGGTCACCTTCGAGGCCGACGTCACGTATACGCCCGGCTTGTCGATCGCGGCCGACGGCAGCAACGCGGCGGCCTCGACGGTGGGCCTGCAGATTCTCGGCTACGCGGACGACACGGTCGGGGCGGCGCCGAGCGCGGCCGACGTCATCGCGCTCATGCAGCAGGTCGGCCGCACGAACGGTTCGACGGCGTGCATCGCGCGGATCGGCGGCAGCGGGCCCGAACAGTTTACCTTTAAAGTTTCGGCTTTCGGCGCGGCCGTGGCCGCCGGAACGACGCCGAAACTGCAAACCGCGCTCTACGGAACGCCGTTGCTCTCGAAAGACGGGCAGTGGAGCGTTTCACAGCGTCCGACGGGGCAGACGCGGCCGCAGACGGTGGCAACCGGCACGCCGGTGCCGCTCACCCTCGGCATCCCCGGCACGGCGCCGCCGCCGGCCGGCGGGCATTCGTACTCGAAAGGGTGGCGGCTGCTCGATCCGGAGGACGCGCAATCCGTCGATGCGCCGCATACATTTTACGGGTTCGTGCAAGGCACCGGCGTCTCGAAGACGTTGTACGAAAACCCGCTCGTCAGCGATGCCGGCAATGCGCTCGGCTTCGGCAACTCCCCGACTCTCGCCGACGTCGGCGCGCTGCTCGGCGTCGGCGATCTGTTCCCCGAACTCGCGAGCGCCTTGCAGATCCCCTCGACCGACGATTTGCCGATCCAAGGCGACGGCTTCCAACGCACGTACACCTGGACGATCGACGAGCCCGACCGTGCGTTGCTCGATATCGGGATCGTGCATCTCGCGCTCGTCTACAGCGCCAACGGCACGCAAGCGCAAGGCACGCTCTTGCTCGACGCGACCGGAAACCCGACGTGGGAACTCACGCTGACCAACCTGAGCTTTACCGCGCGAGTGGACGGCTACGGCAGCGGTCCGCTGCTCACGATCACCGGCGGATTTCAAGCCGGTTCGAACGTGAAGCCCGGCGTGACGAATCTCAACGTCGAATACGGCAGCGCGCTATCTGCCGTACAATCGCTCTTTAGCGGCTTGAGCCAGCTGGCCACCGATCTCGGCGGCAGCGCCGATCTCGACGTCGGCTTTTCCGGCCAAACGCTGACCGTGCAGCAAGGGTTCACGCTACCGACCCTTCCGCTCGGCTTCGGCGACATCAGCGATCTCGGAATCGACCTTGGCTTCTCCGCCACGATTCCGACCGACCTCAGCTTCCACGTCGGCATCGGCAGTCAGCAAGATCCGTTCCAATGGATCGTGGACCCGCTCACCGGCACCGGTGCGATCGTCCTCGGCGTCGCCGGCGGTTCGATCGACGTGTTCATCGAGGCCGGGATCGGTGCGGGCCTCGCGCTCGATCTCGCGATCGCTTCGGGTAGCGCGTCGATCGTGGTGAGCATGAGCCTCAACGTGGGCGGCGGCTCGATCACGATCGTCTTGATGTTGACCGGAAACGCCGACGTCGACGTGCTGGGCGGGTTGGCCAGCGCCTCGCTGACCTTGAGTGCCGCGCTCGGTATCTCGTTTCCGCTCGCACTTCCGCCGCCGAGTGCGACGCTCTCCGCGCAAGTCTCGGTCGGCATTCACATCAGCATCTGCTGGGTGATCAGCATCGACTTCGACGGTTCGTGGTCGATGAGCGAAAGGGTCTCGTTGACGTAAATGCGCTCGCAATCGAGAGGGGCACGACATGGCTGACGCGTTACGACTGGTCATGATGACGTTTCCGCAGCAATGGGACGGCAGCGGGACGCTGACGCTGAGCGCGCTGCTGATTCCGAGCGTCGATCCGCTCGCCGGTCCGTTGATCGGCACGAATCCCGCCACGCCGTCCTTTGCGGGCGGCACGCCGGCGTTTCGCGTCATCGTGAATCCCGGCTTCGACGCGTTGCCGGCGATTGCCGATCCGGGAGCGCTCACCCTCACGCCGACGGTGACGTCGGCCGCCGCAACTCCGGCCGCGACGTTCGCAACGCTGCAGACCGCCGTCGCGGCGAAAACGACCATCGCGCCGGTCGGAGCGGCGCCGGTCGTCACGCCGCGCATTCGCAAAGCGTTGCCGTCGTCGTACTTTGCCGTCGGCGGCGGCGCGCCGAGCGGCGATCTCACGACGAGCGACGACGATTTCGGCTGCGCCGTCCGCGGAGCGCCGGCCGTGCCGGTTGCGGTACCGCCGCCGCCCCCGCCGTCGATCAGCTGGGGCGAGATCATCTCGTACGCGTTGCGCCAGCCGGTTTTGGCGAGGAAGCTCGGGCTCAGCTACGAGCTCAAGATAACGCTACCCGCGGCCGATGCGCATGCCTTCGCGCAGGGCGGATTCGTGTTCGTCACGCTGGCCGCAAGCGATCCCTGGTTCGTGGCCGCGGCCGGCGTCCCGGGCGCGCTGCGCACCCACGCCGCGCGCGTTCCGGCGCTGACGACCAGCGCACGCGCCGTGTTCGGCGCCGTTCAATTCGTCACCGACGGCGGTGGCGGCGCACCGCTCGACACGGCGGTCGCGACCGCGCAAATTTACGCCGACGGCTTTGCCAAGCTCGTGCACAGCGCGCAGCCGCAAAACGCGGACGCCGCGGTCGGTGACGGAACGCTGCCGCCGGGAGTCGATTTAGGCATCCAAATCGGCTGGGACGACGAGCAGGTCGTCTCGTGGCAGAACGACCAGCTCGCGTTGCTTGCCGCGCGGCGCGCCGGGACGTTGTCGAGCGCCGCGCAGACTCCGCTCGGCGTGCTCGGCTACCGCGTGGACGTCGCCGACGTGACGCCGGCCGCGCCGGGCGATCCCCCGACAACGCCGACGACGTGGCAATCGCTAGCGCAGGTCACCGCAACGTTGCCGGCCGGGCTCGGCACGTTTACGGGCGAACTCGCCGTGGAGCCGGCCGCGACCCGTCCCAACACGCCGGCCGGCGGGGACGCGTGGCTGCCGCGCTACTTCGCGACCTGGCGCGGCGGCTCGCTCTGCACGCCCGATCCGATCCCGCAGGCGCTGACGGGCCGCACCGCGCCGCCCGCGCCGCTGCGCACGTCGCACGGCTTGACGACGTTGCTTTCCTACGGCCGCACCTACGCGTTTCGCGTGCGGCTCGCGGATATCAGCGGCGGCGGTCCGACGATTGCGGCGGGCGACGAGCCGCTCAACCCCGGCCCGGGCGGCATCGCCCTGCAGACGTTCCAACGAATCGTGCCGCCCAAGGCACCCAGCTTCACGCCCGTCGTTTCCTCGGGCGGAAGTGCGACCGCTCCCGATTCGCTGACGGTGCGGCGGCCGCTGCTCGGCTATCCGGAAGTCCTCTATACGCGGCTCGGCCACACCGAAGCCGCCCGGGACGCGATACGCACGGCGCTCGTATCGCAGGCGACGGGCGGCGCAAAGATTGCCGGGTTCCCCGACCCGGATGTCGATCACGTCGAGATCACCGTTGCCGTGCGCCATCCCTTGCACGATACGGGAACGGACGGCGGTGCGTTCGTGACATCGTACACGACGACGCGCAAGCTTTCCGCGGTGACCGGGAGCGTTCCGACGTTGACGGATCCCGGCACATCGATTCCGCTCGCGTACGTCGACGCCACGACGATCGTCTACTGGTCCGCCGTTCAACCCGCGACGGGGCCGCTTCTCATTCCGCGGGGACGTGACGTACAGATTACGTTGCGCGCCGGCGTACGTGCGAACGATCCGTCCTATTTCACGCCGCAACTCGCGCAAGGGCATCCCGCATTGCTGCAAGTTCGCCGCGAAGCGGCCGGCGAACCCGCGCTCTTGCAACAGGCGGACGCGCTGGAGCCGATTCAAGGCTTTTACTTCCGCCGGCCGCCGAACGTCGCGGCGCCATCCGTCGTGGCGCAGCTCGCGGAACAACTCGGCGTCCTTTCGTCGGGCGACAACGTGCTCGCAGCACCGCCGGGACGCCGCGTCGTGTTCGGGGCCTCGGGCGCGTTACGCACCACGATCTCGGCCGATGGTGAAACGTTGACGTTCGGCGCGACCGACGAATTGTTACGCTTTTGGATCGTTGCGATCGCGCTCGATCTCGAGCGGGACTGGACGTGGGACGGTTTGGCGCCGACGAGTTTCAAACTGCTGCGCGGCACGACGGCCGACAGCGAGACGACCGCGCAAGCCGTCGGTTCGCTGACGGTTCCGCACGTGGTCGGTGCGGCGGCAACCACCCAGCCGAGCAATTTAGAGCGCAGCCGGACGCACCTTATTTTGCTCGATGCGATCGATCCGCAAGAAGCGACCGGGTCGTTCCCGCAAGCGCTCACCCATCGGTGGTTCGTGCAGCCGGTACTCGATCCGGCGGGACCGCCGCTCTCCGCCTCGCCACCCGAACCGGCCGTCGCCGCCGACGCGCCCCCGCCGATTACGGGGCCCGGCTTCGAAAATCAACCGCTCGATTTGCAGTTGCCGATCGCGATACCGCCCGCGCAGGTTCCCGTTCTCGCCTCGGTGGGGCTGGCGCTCGCGCCGTACGTTGCCGGGCCCGGCTACGCGTCGACGCAACCGCGCGCGCGAGCGCTGTGGCTCGAGCTCACCGAGCCGATCGCCAACAGCGTCGGCGACGCGCTATTCGCGCGCGTGCTCGCGCACGGCGCGGATCCGATTCTCTACAACGCCCAACCGGCAACGCCGGCCGACGCCGACCCGCCGCTCGCGCTCGATCCGGAACTCGTGCGCGCAATCGTGCCCGGCGACACCGACGATCGTGCCGGCATCAACGCGATGACGCAACTGCTCGCATCGCCGGATTCGAACGTTCATTTTCTGCTGCCGCTGCCGCCCGGCGTTTCGGCGGACGATCCCGAGCTTTTCGGATTCTACACGTACGAGTTGCGGGTGGGGCATGCCGGACCGACGGGCGACGCGCGCTGGTGGTCGACCGCCAACGGCCGCTTCGGCTCGCCGCTCCGCGTCGCGGGCGTGCAGCAACCGGCGCCGCCGCTGACCGCTCAGGCCGGACGGTACGGGACGGAGTCGCTCGCTCCGGAAACGCTGATCGGCGCGTTGCGGCAACCCACCGGAACGGGGTTGCGATTCCCGCTCGACGTGCCGGCGCTCGGCGCTCTTGCGACGCGAAGCGCGCCGGCGGTGCCGGCGGCGATTGCGAAACCGGCGAATGGGGCCACGCCGGTCCTCGTGCAAAACAGGTTGACGGCGGGCAGCGTCGCAACGCTGACGCAACTTTCCGGTGCGAGCGCGTCGCTGCTCGGCGGCCTAAACGTCGTGACGGCGCCGGCGAGCTTGATCGTGGCGACCGCGCCCTACGCGACGCCGGTGCTCAACGGCACGCCGCTCGTCACGCTCGAGGATTATCCAAAGACGTCGCTGTGGTTCTTCCTCTACGCGCAGACCGTGCAAGCCGACGGGAGTTCGATGCGCAACGTGCTGCTCGCGAGTTCGGAAGGGGTTTTCCTCAGCCGGCGAGTCGGCGACGCGTTGGACCCGACGGTCGCTCCCATCTTCAAGAGCTACGTCAGCGGCGCGGCGACCTATCAGCGCGATCGCATCGGGTACGCCGTCTTCACGCAAGCGGAGGTGGATACGATCCTGCAAGCATTGCATTTGTCGGCGGCTTCCCCGCTCAGTATCTTGGCCGTGGAGCTCTTACCGGCCGGAACCGGAACGGAGGTCGGGCAACCGCCGGGAGCTCTCGAAGCTCGAACCCTCGACGTCGCCGCGGCACAGCGCGGCGGGGTCTTTCCGTTCGGTCGCATCCTGCGCAGTTCGCCGCTGACGCCGATCGCCGCGGTCTGCTAGGCGGTTCGCTAACCGGCCGTCTCGTAAGCCGCAAGATCGTCGCGCGGCGTCGACTTCAACGCGCGGCACGGACGGCGCCATATGTTGAAGGTGACGCGATCGCGAGATCGCGTCACCTTCAGCCGGACCCGCGTGGTCCGAGCACTTGCCCCACCTCTCACCGATCGCTCGGCCTTGCCACCGCTCCTGCGCGGAAAGTGCTAAAACGCGGGATGGGCTGGCTCGGTTGGGATAGATCGGTTGTACCGAGCGGGGAGGCTCGAAAACACGCTTACTGGGTGACGTGGCAATGGTGTTTTATCATGCTGGGCTGCGTTCGCGCGGGGTCGCTGCGGTGCGCCCTTCGACAAGCTCAGGGTGACGACGAAGGGGGGCGTCCCGGCACTCTGACGGGGTGACATTGGAGGGCGGCGGCGAAGCGCGTGGGGATGAGTTTGTTGATCGACGATCTTTTTTCGGTGCGCGGGAAAGTCGCAGTCGTGACCGGGGGTAGTCGCGGCATCGGCGAGATGATCGCTCGCGGCTTCGTCGCGAACGGGGCCCGCGTGTACATCAGCTCGCGCAAGGCGGACGTTTGCGAGGCGATCGCGACGGAACTTTCGGCGCAGGGCGAATGCGTCGCGATCCCCGCCGATCTCGCGCGCATCGACGAGGTCGAACGCCTTGCCACGGAATTGCTCGCACGCGAACCCAAGCTCGACGTGCTCGTGAACAACGCGGGCGCCGCATGGGGCGAACCCTTCGATGCGTTCCCGGAGAAAGGCTGGGACCGCGTGATGGATCTCAACGTCAAGTCGCTGTTCTTCCTCACGCAGAAGCTCGCGGGCGCGCTCGAGCGTGCGGGCAAACACGGCGATCCGTCGCGCGTGATCAACATCGGCTCGATCGACGGACTGCAAGCGCCCGTGTTCGGCAACTATTCGTACTCGGCATCCAAAGCCGCCGTGCATCAGCTGACGCGTCATCTCGCGAGCCATCTGGCCGCGCGCAACATCGCGGTCAACGCGATCGCGCCCGGGTTCTTTCCTTCGAAGATGACGGAATTCATGATGAACGAAACGCCGGAATTCGCGGACGACATTCCGTTGCGCCGCGCGGGCTCACCCGAAGACATCGCCGGCCTCGCGATCTTCCTCGCGTCGCGCGCGGGCGCGTATTGCTCGGGTAGCGTCGTGACGATCGACGGCGGCCTCGTGTGCGCGGCGCGACGGCGTTAGGCGGCGCGCGGCGGGGCGGTGCGATCGGTTTCGGCTTCGCATCGCTCGCGACCGCGCTCGCGCTCGCGACGATGCCGGCGCCCGCGCAGCGGTCGCCGACTGCGCTCTACGATGCCGCGTACGACCGATGGCGAGGCCTCGCGCAAGCGCCTTTCGCAACGTACGACGGCCGCTTCGTGCTCGTTCGCAACGCCAAGACGCAAGTGCGGCTATATACGGTGGCATATCGGAATTCGGATCGACGCTGCCGCGTCACGGGCGTTGCGATCGATGCGAAGGACCGGCCCGATCCGCCGGAAGTCACGAAGCGATGCCTCACCCCGGCGTTCGCCTTCACGTTCATCCCGCAAACGCAAGAAGGCGCCGACGCGGCCGGGCTCAATCTCAACGTGCCGACGCCGGATCCGACGGAGTCGGCCGATCTCAAGACGTTGGCGAGCGTTCGGGCACGGTCGCGGCCGTACGCGGTGACGCCGGCCGGCGAGGAAACGATCGACGGGAAGCTGACGGAGCACCTGGCGCTACGGCCCTATCGGAATCCGGAGAAGCACGTGTTGCGTGACGTGTGGATCGATCCGGTCACGAACGGAGTGGTGCGGTTACGCGGGGAGGCGACGTCGGGGCCTAATCTGATTCACGTGAACTTCGAAGCGACCTACGATGAAGACGCGACGACGCAGACGCTCGTGCGGGTGGATGCGTTTGCTAAGGCGCAGCTCTTGTTCTTGCGGGCGAGCGGTAACGTTTCGTTCGAGCTCGATAACGTGGCGTATCCGGGCAGTTTGCCGGATGCGCTGTTTTCGATGAATGGGAAGCGTTAGCTGTCGGTTGGCGCCCTTCGACAAGCTCAGGGTGACAGGGCGACAAGCTCAGGGTGACAGGGCGACAAGCTCAGGGTGACAGGGCGACAAGCTCAGGGTGACAGGGCGACAAGCTCAGGGTGACGGGGTGACGGGGGATAGGGTGACGGGGTGGGGGGATAGTAGGGGCGGGGGCCGAGGGCGGCGACGGCGGCGAAGAACTCGGGGCCGGAGGCGCTGCCTTTTTCGTTGAGGTCGAGGGCTTGGCGGAAGTAGTTCCAGCGGTCGGGAGCGAGGCGTCTTGCTTCGTCGAACCAGACGCGGGCGCGGTCGGTGCGGCCGGTCTCGCGCAGGAACTGGGCCAGGCGGAAGGTCGCGGCGGCGAGGACGTCCGTTTCCGAGGGGCCGGCGACGCGGCTGCGGATCTCGTCCGCGGAGAGTGCGTAGCGGCTCGCGGCGCCGTGGGCGACCCAGTCGCGGATTGCGGCGACGTAGCGCGCGCGGGCGGCGCGGCCGGCGGCTTTGATCGCTTCGTCGAGCGTGAACGTCGTGCGGTCGAGGGATCGGAAGCCGTCGGTCGCGCCCGCGGCTTCGGCCGGACGCACGATGCGGCCGTCCTCGTCGATCCAGACGGCCATCGGCACGTTCGGCATGTCGTACAATTCGGCGACGAGGTGCTTTTCATCGATTAGACACGGATACGTCGGAGCGGCCGCACCGCGGTATTCTTCGTTCGTCCAACCCATGATTTCGCGCATCGGCGGGGGCACGTCGATCGGCTCGGGCGGGCAAATGAACGGCCGCACCGCGTCCGCGCCACCCGTATCGAAGGCGACCGATACGATGACGAAGCTTCGGTCCCGGAGTTCCGCGTACAGCGCCTGCCAAACTGGCAGATCGAATCTACAGCCTCACCAACTGGCCCAGGATAAGAGCAAGACCTTCTTGCCGCGATACTGCGAGAGCGAGTGCAACGTCCCGTCGAGATCCGGCAACGTGAAATCGGGAGCGTCGAGCGATCGGAGGGCGTCGCGCCGCGCGCCGGCCGATTCGCCGATCGACCACGTTCGGGTCGGTGCGTCATGCACGACGGGCTGACCGAGATAGCGTGCGAACGACGTAAAATTGAAGCGCCCCGCGTCGTCGAAGAACTCCGCGCGTCGCTCGGGCGGTAACGGCACGCAGACCTCGCCCCGGCACAGGCCTTGCGGCTTGGATTCCCAGCCGGTCGCAGCCGTCAGATCGTCCGGCGTGAGCCGGAGGTCGTTTTCGTCCGCATCCGCGGCAGGGACGGCCGAGGAGCGATCGCGATAGAGCAGCGTTGCCGGTATCATCCTGCATCGGTTTGCGAGCGGCGAGAAAGCGCCTTTGCGGTAGCGAGCACGCAGGTATCGCCGTACGGCGCGCGAAGCCGCTTCCCATCTTGGTATGCACGCTCTGGCTCGGCTGTTGTCCCCGTCGCCCGCAAAGGTCGATCGGTTGAGATAGTCGCGCCCGCGCGTTGCCCGGAACCCCCGGCGCCTCTCACCGATTCGGTGTGAGGCGCTTTTTCTTTGTTATGAGGACTCGCCCATGAGCACGACTTCCACGAACGCTCCTTCGGTTACGGAGAGCTACCTTGAAAACAACGCGGCATACGCGAACACGTTTCACGGGCCCCTGCCGATGCCGCCGGCCAAACATACCGCCGTGGTAGCGTGCATGGACGCGCGCCTCGACGTTTATCGCATCCTCGGGCTGCACGAAGGGGACTCGCACGTGATCCGCAACGCCGGCGGGGTCGTGACGGACGACGCGATTCGTTCGCTCGTCATCTCGCAGCGGCTGCTCGGGACGAACGAAATCATCCTGATCCATCATACGGATTGCGGCATGCTCACGTTTACGGACGATGCGCTGCGCGCGTCGATCGCGGCCGAGACCGGCTTCAAACCGCCCTATGCGCTGCATGCGTTCGACGACCTCGCGACGGACGTGCGCGCGGGCATCGCGCGGATCGCGGCCGATCCGCACCTGCTGCACAAGGACAAGGTACGCGGGTTCATCTTCGACGTCGCAACCGGCAAGCTCAACGAAGTCGCTTAGGAGCAATCTGCATGTCATCCGTCAACATCCGGCCCAAAGAAACCGTCGCGACCTTCACCATCCACTCCGAGGGTACCGGCGTCGCGCAGACCGCCCGGCCCGGCGGCACCTCGCACGCGATCGAAGTCGACACGCTGCCCGCATTCGGCGGTCGCGATTCCGCGCCGAGCCCCGTTTCGTACGCGCTTGCGGCGCTGGTTTCGTGCAATCAAGTGACGGCGCAGATCGTAGCGAAAGAGATGGGCGTCACACTTGCGAGCTTCGTCTTCGATCTGTCGGCCGACCTCGACACCGCCGTGATGGTGGGCGGCGCGCACGACCGGAATGGGAATTTCGAAAGCGTCACGGTCGATGCGGTCATCCGCACCGATGCGACGCCGGAACAATTTTCCACGCTCAAAGCCGAAACCGAGCGCCGCTGCCCGATCGCGCAACTCTACATTAAGAGTGGAATTCCATTCGTTTCGAATTGGCGCGCGGAATCCATTTAGCCCATGACGAACGCGGTGGCGTGAAGTTTCGAAACCCTTCGCTCTATGCGACGGCGTGCATTTTGATGTCCGCGCTCTCCGTCGCCGCTCCCCGCCCGACGACGGCGGCTACCTCGAACCCCGGAACGAGCGTCGTCACGCATCACAACGACACGCTGCGCACGGGTTGGAACGATCGCGAAACCGCGCTCACCACGGCGAACGTAAACGCGGCGACGTTCGGACTGCTTGCGGCGGTTCCGCTCGACGATCAGGTCGACGCGGCGCCGCTCGTGCTCGCCGGGCAGCTCTTCGCGGGTGCGCCCGGCAAGCACGACATCGCCTTCGTCGTCACGGAAAACGATAGCCTGTACGCGATCGACACGGCGACCGGCGCGATCCTTGGGAAGCGCAATTTCGGCGCTCCGGTCCCGGAGTCCACGCTGCCCGCCGAATGCAACAACAACGGCGAAAACGTCGGCATCACGTCGACGCCCGTCATCGACGCCGCGCATCAGACGCTCTATTTGATCGCCGACACCTACGAAAACGGCGGTCCGGTCTACCGGATACATGCGCTGAGCGTCCGGACCCTCGCGGACGTGCTTCCGCCCGTGGTCGTTACCGCGTCCCACACGCGCAACGATGGCTCGCTCGAGATCTTCGCGCCTCTCGTGGAACGTCAGCGCGCCGCGCTGCTCGAAGCCAACGGCACGATTTACGCGGCGTTCGGAAGCTACTGCGATGCCGCGGCAAACATCTCGCGGGGCTGGGTGCTGGGTTGGAGCGCGACGACGCTCGTGCCGCTGCCTTCCAACGATCTGACGGATAAGCTCGCGCAGTCGCCGACGGAATTCTTTCTCTCGTCGGTCTGGATGTCGGGCGCGGGACTCGCGGCCGACGAGTCGGGCAGCATCTTTTTTTCGACCGGCAACTCCGACTCGATGTCGTACGACGGCGTCAATGACATCCAGGAAAGCGTCGTGCGGGAATCGCCGGATCTCTCCACCATTCAGAGCTTGTTCACGCCGTCGAATCAGCCGTCGCTCGATAAAGAAGATCAGGACATCGGAGCGGGCGGACCGCTCCTGATCCCGGCGCGACCGACGGGGAACGTGCGCGACATCGCCGTCGCCGCCGGCAAGGACGGGCGCCTCTTCGTTCTCAATCGGAACGCCCTCGGCGGCTTCTCGCCAAGCGGCAACCACGTCCTCGATACCGTTGCGGTCGGCGATTGCTGGTGCGCGCAGTCCTACTTCGTCGGACCCGACGGCGTCGCGCGCATCGTCACGAGCGGTGGTCACGCCGTGGGGATCTGGACATTGCGGACGGCACCGTCGGTCGGCCTCACGCGGGAAAGCCTATCGGCGCCGATCCCGAACGGCGAAGACGGCGGGTTCTTCACGAGCGTCTCGTCGAACGGACGCGTCGCGGGCTCCGCCGTCATTTGGGCCGTCTCACGGCCTACGAACGGCGATCCCGCAAACATCTTCCTGTACGCGCTCAATCCGGCCGACGCGTCGACCCTCTTTGCCGCGGTCGCGGGTACCTGGCCCAACACCAACGCCAACGCGAATGTCGTCCCGGTGGTGGCCAACGGCACCGTGCTCGTCGCTTCGTACGGGCAACTCGCGATCTTCGGTCTGTTGCCGCACGGTACGTCGGCGCGCACCGCGGCAGCCGTCTTGGCGCCTAGCCGGCCGCCGCTAGCCAAGAACGCTCACGAATTCTACGGCGTGATCGTCTCGGCAAGCGATGCGACGAGGTTGCTCGTCCGCACGCGCTCGGGAACGATCCTTGCCGTCGACGTGTCGGCGGCAAAACGCGCGTACGCGACGGCGGATCTCGCAATCGGCGAATCCGTCTTCGTCCGCGCTACGACGACGCCCGCCGGAACGATCGCGAAATCCGTGGTGCGGGCGAAGCGTTCGCCTGCATTGTGGGCGCCCGACCGCTGATGTCTTCGAAGCGGCCGGCCAAAACCGGGTAGACATACCGGGTACGAACACCAGAAGAAGCGTCTCGATCCCCCTTCGAGCCGTTCCACCCCAGCAGCCTTGCGGAGTTTATCTACTTGAAGAATCTTATTCGGTTAATTCCTTCTCTTGCTATCGCGTTCGCGTTCGCGTTCGCGATGACGATCGGGTCATGCAACGTCGCGCGCGCCGGTGAAGCCGCGAGCGTGCTCACCTACCACGACGACACGCAGCGCACGGGCTGGAATAAGGACGAGACGTCGCTCACGAGCGCCAACGTCAGCCCATCGACCTTCGGGCTGCTCGAAACGGTTTCGCTCGACGCGCAGGTCGACGCCCAGCCGCTCGTCGTGGCGAACGAAGACTTCACCGGCGGTAACACGCCGGGCACCTATAACGTCGCATACGTGGTTACCGAAAACGACAGTATCTACGCAATCGACACGGCGACCGGAAACATTCTCTTGCAGCGAAATTTCGGCACGCCCGTGCCGCAATCGGCTCTGCCCGGCGGATGCAGCAATAACGCCCAGACCGTCGGAATCACGTCGACGCCCGTGATCGACGCCGCGCAGCATACGTTGTACCTGATTGCCGATACCTACGAAAACGGCTCGGCGGTCTATCGAATCCACGCCCTGAATATCGCGACGCTCGCCGACCAGGTCGCTCCCGTCGTCGTCACCGGGTCGCACGTGCTCAAGAACGGCACGAAAGTGTCGTTGTTGCCGAACGTCGATCGGCAGCGGGCCGCGCTCCTCGAAGCGAACGGCACGATCTACGCGGGATTCGCAAGCTACTGCGACGTCGCGGCGAATACTTCGCGCGGCTGGATCCTCGGCTGGGCCGCCAACACCCTCGCGCCGCTCGCGACGAACGAACTCTCCGATCGTCTCGCGAAGTCGAAGAGCAGTACTTTCCTCTCGGCGATCTGGATGTCCGGGGCGGGAATCGCCGCCGATGCAACCGGCAGCGTCTATTTCCTCACCGGCAATTCGGATCCGAGCTCGTACGACGGCGTTTACGACATCCAGGAGAGCATCGTTCGCGAATCGGCAGACCTCTCCAAGATCGAGTCGCTCTTCACCCCGTCCAACGAGTCCCAACTGGATTCGACCGACGGCGACTTCGGGTCGGGCGGAGCGCTCTTGATACCCTATCAGCAGAACGCCGCGGTTCACCGAATCGCGGTCGCCGGCGGTAAGGACGGGCGGCTTTTCGTCCTCAATCGCGATTCCCTCGGCGGCTTCTCGCCGAGCGGCAACAACGTGCTCGGCACGGTTTCGATCGGCGGATGCTGGTGCGCGCAGTCGTTCTTTGTCGGGCCGGATAAGATTCCGCGCGTCGTGACGAGCGGCGGAACGTCGCTCGGAATCTGGCAACTCCAGACGGAACCTTCGGTATCGCTCACACAGCAGAATGCGTCGGCATCGCTTTCGACGGGCGAAGACCCCGGATTTTTCACCACCATTTCGTCGAACGGTACGAAGAGCGGCAGTGCCGTCATTTGGGCCGTTTCGCGACCGACAAGTCAAAGCTCCCCGAACGTTATCCTGTATGCCTTCAACGCAGCGAACGCGGCGACGCTCTTCTCGGTCACCGCCGGAACCTGGCCGATCACCAGCGCCGATGCGGACATCGTCCCGACGGTCGCGAACGGCAAGGTCCTGGTAGCTTCGTACAAACAACTCGCCATCTTCGGGCTCGTGCCGCCCGGCGCGACGGCGCGCGCCGCCGTACTCGTCCGAGGACCTCTCCCCGCGCCGCTCGCTCCAAACGCCCACGAAATCTACGGCCGGATCGTGTCGGTGAGTGACGATCGCATGCTCGTGCTCACGCGGTACGGACGGGAACTCGCCGTCGACGTTGCCGCAGCGAAACGCGCCGACGCAACGATCGAACTTCAGGCGGGCAAATTCGTCGTCGTTCGCGCCACGTCGGGACCGGCGGGGCTGGTGGCGACGTCGGTGCTGCGCGCCAAGAACTCGCCGGCACTGTGGGCGCCGGACCGGTAGCTCGGTAGGGTTTTAAGCATCGCCCTAGTAAATGCCGATTAAGAACGTTGCCGTTCTCAAGAGGTGGATACGCCCGTGACTACACGAAGGCGACCTTTCCGTTCTAGCGTGGGAGCGCTTTGTTTGACCCTGGCGCTCCGGCCGCTGGTCGCGGAGGGCGCCGGCGCGAGCGTCCTCACGTACCACGGTGATACCCTCCGGACCGGATGGAACGCGAGCGAAGTCGCGCTGAAGCCCTCGAACGTCAACGCGTCGACGTTCGGCATTCTCGCGACCGTGGAATTAGACGGACAGGTCGACGCGCAGCCGCTCGTGCTCGCGTCCGAGAGCGGGAACAGGGCCTACGTGGTCACCGAGAACGACAGCGTCTACGCGATCGACACGGCGAGCGGTGCGATCCTCGTCAAGCGTCACTTCGGGACGCCCGTGCCGCGCACGGCGTTTCCGTCGGGGTGTCCGCTCCGGGGCTCGCCCAACGGTATCATGTCGACGCCGGTCATCGATCCCGTCAAACATCGGCTCTATCTCATCGCCGATACCTATGCGAACGGCACGGCCACCTATCGCATTCACGCGCTCGACACGGCGACGCTCGCGGATAGCGTCGCGCCCGTGGTGGTCGCGGCCCGGCACCAGCTAGCGAACGGCGCGACGGTGACGTTCTCGGCAGCCGCGCAGCAGCAGCGTCCGGCCCTGCTCGAGGCGAACGACAACATCTACGCCGGCTTCGGAAGCTACTGTGACAAGGCCGCGAACGTGACCCGCGGCTGGGTGCTCGGATGGAAAACGGAAACGCTCGCGCCCCTGGCGGCTAACGAACTCACCGATACGCTCGCAACGTCGCAAAAGGATTACTTTCTATCGTCGCTTTGGATGTCGGGCGCCGGCCTCGCAGCGGATTCGACGGGCAGCATCTATTTCATCACCGGCAATTCCGATCCGACGTCCTACGACGGGGTCGACGACATCCAGGAAAGCATCGTCCGCGAAGAACCGGGGCTTTCGAAAGTTCAAACCATCTTCACACCCTCGGACCAGCCGACGCTCGATGCCGGCGACAAGGATTTCGGCGCGGGCGGGCCGTTGCTCGTTCCCAACCAAAAAAGCGGGACGTTTCGTCACCTTGCCGTAGCGGCCGGAAAAGACGGCAACCTCTTTATACTCAATCGCGATTCGCTCGGCGGCTTCTCGCCGAACGGAAACAACGTACTCGGCACCGTTTCGATCGGCGGGTGTTGGTGCGCCCAGTCGTATTACGTCGGATCCGACGGCATCCAACGCGTCGTGACCAGCGGCGGCGACCAAGTCGGAATTTGGCAACTACAGAACGCACCGAGCGTCACCCTCACGCAGCAGAGCGCGTCGGCCGAACTTGCGACGGGACAAGACCCGGGGTTCTTCACATCGGTCTCATCGAACGGCACGACCGCCGGTACGGCGATCGTGTGGGCGGTCTCGAGACCGACGGACCGCGATCCCGCCGACGTGGACCTGTATGCATTCAATCCGACCAACGCCGCCACGCTCTTCTCGGCCGTTGCCGGGACGTGGCCGTACACGGGCGCCGACTCGGACCTCGTGCCGGTCGTTGCGAACGGCGTCGTCCTCGTTGCGTCGTACGAGCAGATCACGATCTTCGGACTGCTGCCGCCCGGAGGCTCGGCGCGCACCGCCCTAAAGATCGACGCGCCCGCCCCGCCGCCGCTCGCGCCGAACGTCCATGAAATGTACGGCCAAATCGTGGGGCTCGCGGGGACGCGTCTGACGATGCGCACGCGCACCGGCCGCACGGTCCCGGTCGACGTCGCCGCCGCCGAGCGCGCGTATGCGACGGCGACGCTGTATCCCGGCGAATTCATCCTCGTCCGCGGAACGGCAGCGCCCGGCGGCGGGCTCGTCGCGGCG
>Ga0116227_10003796_pt1 | contig 33277 bp, 36 predicted proteins | sample S1TSphgellanicum_FD_89693 | JGI IMG/M metagenome (GOLD analysis project Ga0116227, IMG submission 89693) | Host-associated microbial communities from peat moss isolated from Minnesota, USA - S1T2_Fb - Sphagnum magellanicum MG | ecosystem: Host-associated > Plants > Peat moss > Unclassified... | reverse complement strand
TGTTACACAACATCTTGAGCCATTTGCCAACAAATTCAACTTAATTTTCATGGAACCATGGGGAGGCCACTCCCTCCATATTTTAGCAAGCACTTGAAATGAAAAATTATTTTTTGATATGCTAAGAAATAATGATTTTTTAATTTTGATATTGAATTATAAACACCCAACATGCATAAATTGTTTTTAAAAAAAACTCCAATAAATTGAACCCTATATTTTTTTGGGTTTTGTTTAGAATGAAATGGAAGTAACCTCCCCAGCATGGACCCAATGTGGAAGGCTTGACAATCCTCCAAAAAGTGTTTTCAAACATGCATTCATTATTATTATTATTTGAATGTTCAAAGTCTGGAGGAACATTGTATTATGATTTCAAGGACCTGGATTAATTTTCACATAGAAAGAGTACCACCATCAAAAGTTTAAAGTTCATGTTGTGTGCATCATGTGAGGCCATTATGTTAGTACTACAATTACTCTTGAACCTTGTGCATTAAATGCTGAGTTTCAGCATTTCATACTGAGATGTATTAAAATTTCCCTTCTTTGCGGATACCACTGAAAGAGGGGATAGGGAGTGGAAGCAGGCCCAAAGACAAGATGACTTCCTGGATAACTCCAGTACACAGAAAACAAAAGGGGGACCAAAACTGGTTTTGTCACCTAAAGGCATCACTGCACTTCGACCCCTAAAGGACGACCACCCAGGAATATTATATAAATAGATATTATATTTTTAATGTTTTAGATGTAATAATGAAAACTCAAATAATCCCATATGCACATTTTATAATTAATTTGTGTAAGGTTTACACATATCAAAATGAACATTGTGCAATATCTACATCTAATGTATTAATATTCATATAACTTAAATATTTTTAAAATAATACGCACATTTTAATTAATTTATTGACATTGTCATGAAACCAAACATGTAATACTTACATCCTTTCTATTCTAACTTCCATAAAGTCATTTCAAATATGTAATACCTGCATATAGGTCTTATAAATAGTTGTTTTTTACATCCATTACAATACCTGCTTCTAAGTCTTGTAAATAGCAACTGATTTTTTTAACATTCATTGTAATACCCACATATAGGTTTATAAATAATTGTTGATTTTTAACATCTTTTGTAATACCCACATATAGGTTTCCATCATAATATTTATGGGATTCATATGATTTAATAATCTAGTTTAAGTACCAACAAATAATGTCATAATTAAAAAATTACTAAAAAAAATTCAAATAATGTAAATGATTAATTATCATATTTAAAAAATCATTTTTTAAAATATTAATTAATTAATTAATTGGTTGAACCTTCATTATTCAGATAATTAAAATTTAAATCTAAAAATAAAATTGATAAATTGATATTTAATTTATTATATTACTTAATTTTTTTATGTTGATAAGCTATTCAAATCATTATTTTAGATAATCATTCATGATAATTAATTATCATAAAATTAATTTAGGTATATTAAAAGACATATTTTGGGTACCCAAACCATTTATTGGTTATTTTGAAATGACCGTACATGTGAATATTACATTTAAGGTTGATTCTTCATTTAAGGTTGCCTAAATCACATATGGATTATTTGATTATTTCAAAATGAACTTACATGTAGGTATTGTATACAAGCTTTGGTCTTCATTCAAAGGCCACCTAAACTACATATTAGTTATTTCAAAATGACCCAACATGTGGGTATTACATTTAAAGTTGGGTTTGTAACTCAGGTTATCTAAATCATTTATGGGTTATATTGAAATGAATTTGAATATAAGTATTACATTTAGGGCTTTATATTCATATAATTTTTCATTACCTACACACGTACTTACTTTCACCAACTAAAAATTTGACTTTAATTTTTTGAATAATTAAATAAAATTTGTAACAAAACACAAAAGAAAATATGTTTTTTACCATTTGGTAATATCTCCAAGCTAAATTCTTTCATTTTTAAAAAAAATATATAATGACATTGCATTGTTTTACATATGCTTAAGCCCTACAAATTCCACCCAAAATGCACCCTAAAATTTATTTTAATAATTATAAAATTGTAAAAAAATGTTAATTAATTTATATGTCCCAAACTTTAAACATAATCCATAATTGTAACATTAAGTAGTAAATTTTACATTAAGCCCTAACCCCTTATACCATTAATGTGACCAATTTTACAATATGTTCATTTTTATATATGTTAAATCATATTATAAAGTGAATAAATGATTTTGAAAACGTGAATTTCATGATATATTGGTGGAAAATCAAATATTTAAAAATTAATTTTATGTTTCATGGTTAATGAATTATCACAATATGATACGGATATTACATTTAAACAAAAATGGGTTCGAAAATATTGAACTTTAACAACTATGGAACTTATGGAAACAAAGGATATTCATAATTATGTTATAGATCTAAACAAGTGATAAAATAAAAAAATTAATACGATGAACAAAGTCTGTAGTATAAACTTTAAGCCTTGATATATATGAACTAAAATATTTAGCATTAAATCATAAGTCATAACCCTAAAAATCCAAATAATATTTTGTCATAAGCCCTTTACAACTTTAACTATACAAACCCTAACAAAAAAAGTCTTAGTGATATATGCCCAAAACCCAAGAAATTATGCAAAACATACAAATTATATAATGTAAAAATTTTTTTAAAAAAGAACATTGGAAAAAATTTAGAAACCAAAATTTTAAACATTTAAACTTCAAACATTTACTAACTTGGAAAAAAAAAACCTTAATATATTAAGTAAAATATTTTTAAAAATTAAAAAAATCAAAATAAAATATATATCTCTTACCTTTGTGTGATATCTTTAAGCTAATTTTTTTTCCATTATCTTTGAAAAAGATATAGAATGAAATTGTATTACTTCACATATATCTAAACCCTAAAAATTTCCCCCAAATTTAGCTTAGTTTAGGTTAATTACTATATATTTGTGAAAAACTTGCTAATTAATTTATGTGTCCCAACCTTAAATTTAAACCATAATTCAATAATACATACTTATAATAATTACATGAAAAGATGTATTGTAATATCCATTCCATAAAAAAATTAAGTAAACAAATTTAGTAAAATATGCATTAATTAAACCAAAATGGTTGCAATTATGACATTGTTTCCACTATCAATTGTTTGTAACCTACATATGGGGACTTATGTTCATCATCTATGAACTAAGGCAAACCTTAATAAATTGATAATAAGATTGGGGCGGGGGGGTGGGGGGTGGGAAAAATGAATGGGTAATTAGTTATGTAGTTGGCTATGTAAAAAACGTAAGTAAGGTAAATAAGCATAATGTTAGGTAAGAAGGTGGGTGCAAAGGTAAGTAAATAGGTATATAGGTAAGTAGTTGGGTTAGGAGGTAGGTTAGTAAGTAAAAAGGAAGTTCAAGGAGCAAGGTAAATAAATTACTAAGGTAGGTAGGCAAGTTAATAAGTAGGAAAAAAGTTATTTTAACAAGGTAGCGAGATAAATAAATTAATACATAGGAAACAAGCTACCTTATAAGGTGGCTAAGTTTGTAAAATACTTATGTCAATAGGATGGTTGTGTATATAGGGTTGTTAAATGGTAAGGTAGCTAAGTGAGTAGGGTAGGTAACTAATATAATGGTTAGGTCAGTAAGGAAGTTAAATAAATAAAGTATGTAATTAACATGGTAACTAGTTTAGTAAGGTAGGTAATTAGTATAGTAGCTAGGTCAGTAAGATAACTAGTTAGTAGGGTAGCTATGTTAATAGCTGATAATTAATAAAGCACCAAGGTTGGTACATTACTTATGAAGGTAGGAAGGTGAATAAAATAGTTATGTGTGTTGTTAAGTCTAGAGAAAAATGATCAAGAACAAACCCAAAAAAAAAAATACAGTGATCAACAATGAAAAGAAATGGACCATGATGAACCCCATCTAACATCGAATGAAAAATCGTAGCCCATCCAGTGGACAAAACGACCAATTGGTGCATTGGCGGCTGCTAGTTCACTTTGGCCAGTTCATTATATTCGATTGATGAACCTCATCCAAAGAATTCCAATTCAGGGTCACATACTGAGCGTTGGTGGACATGGTCTCAAAATTGCTATTTTATTTTAAAATTTTTAAAAAAATTGATTATATTCTAGAAGATGGCACATGGCCTTCCATCATGATTCAGAAGCTTGTTAAAGTGCCTTTTGGATTGTGGAAGGGCACTCCTTTCACATTCTATTTTTTTCCCTTTTTTTTTAAACCTTCCCCATTGCTAAATGGAAAAAAATAAATCAACATTTCTTTACGCAAGGAAAAGGTTTATGTTTATCTTTAAAGCCTTCCAAGATTTTGGGCAATCTTGCACTGGGCCTAGTGACAAGCACCTCAAATCCAGGAAGGGGTCTAAAAATAAACCTTACCCTATACTTACTAACTTGAGCTCTGCACTACTAGTGACAATCAACTATTTTATTTTTTCCTTATGTTTTGATATGGTTTTTAATAATTCATCATTATTTATGTCAATGTCAAATTTAATTTAAATTAATATGCATTTCATGTACATGAAAAGACACTTGTTAATTTATTTTTTCATATTCATGCTCATGGATATGGAAAAAGAGTGAGGTAATTATAAAATGGAAGTAATTAATTATTAAAAAAGGTGAGAGATAATTATTAAGAAAAAAAAGAAATAATTAGACTTGAAAATGAAGTAGTTATATTTTGAAATTGTCTTTGGAATGGTCCATGGACAATTCTAGGAAGGATTTCAAAAAATCCCCCATTAGAAGAAAAGTGGCAATTTGGATCTAATCCTTGCCCCTAGTTTTTAATTACAAATGATATTCATCATTATAATCTCATTAGTCACATTGAACAAGTTGTATACAACAATAAACTTTGGATGAACAAAAAAATCAACAAAATACACTTTTATCGTTTCATTGGTTGTATATGTATTGTCGTTTATGATTAATATGTTGAATAGTGAGAACAAATAATGTGTTGTCATATATCCCATTTTCAAGTTATTTAAAATATAATTATGAAATAATCTAAATCATCCAATTTATATATTTGGATGGTTCAAGATTGATATGTGGCATGTTCAAAATGTGGCATGCGACATATTAATTGAATTTGTCCAAAATAAATTTAGGTAAGCAAATAGGATCTACCTGCCTATAAGTATTTAAGCTAGACACCTACTTACTTAGATTAAATATCCTACTTAGGTAGGTAGGTAGGTAAATAGCTAGGTTGATAGGTTGGCTAGGGAGGTAAGTATATAAATTTTTTTTTTAATTTAAATTAAGCTCATTAAATTAACTAATCCCACATTGGCCAAGTTTTTCAATATGGAAATGTAAGACAACAAACCTAGACTTTTCAAGATGAGAATGTAAGACAAAATTTATGGGATAGATTTTGGAGTACAATTTACTTGCAAAATAGGTTGTCACCAAACAATTTAATTACAAACTATTTACAACTAGAAGATTTATTCCAAATATTTTATCCTCATTTTTATTTTTGTAAATTATACAAATAAATAAATAAATGACTTACTAATTAGGTAACTAAACAACTAACCTATAAACTACCTAAATAACTAATGCACAAAAAACTAACTAGTGAACTAATTATGTATAATAATAATTCATTGATAATTTTAAATTATATATAATCAGAATAATGTAGCTAGTAGATAGCCTCGGCTACTTAATTTATTATTATTCATATTATCATCTCACTTGTTATAACTATTTTTGAACTATTATTATAAATATGAATTTAAAAATGAATATATATATATATATATATAAAATAGGTAATAAACATTTCTGCAATTACATCCAATAATTGATAATTTCCTTAGAAACTATTATAGTAATTTTATATTAGAATAATAAAATATTGAAAATAATAGTAATAATATATTTTAGTAATTTTAAAATGAAATTTTATTACTGTTAAATATTAATAATTCGTAGTACAATAATCTGTAGTATTTACATTATTTTTCTAATTACAGTATAATTACTCTAAAATTATGTGATGTTAAGTAATTATAAATAAATAATTTAATTTACTGTAATATCATCAATGGAATTACAGTAATTATAAATTAGTTACATTAATTAATTTTTATTAATGTACAATTAATAATTATTATTGCAAAAATATATGTTGTAACAATAATTATTTACTATATAAATAGGTTATAATAAATAAATAGATTTACTGTAATTATTCTTGTAATTAGATTCAGAAAATCTCTTCTTTAATTTATCAAGATTATAAGAAAATTTTGAATACTAAATTCAATTATAAGTTATATAATTAATATATTATCATTCTAATTACAGTAATTATTTTTAATTAGTCAGAATAATAATTATTAATGTAAATTTCTAGTAATTATATTAATAATTTATTATAATAAAAGTACTTTAATTATATTTCAAATAGTTATTTGAAACATAATTAAAAATTTATGAATATTAAATTCAATTATGAATTAGATAATTTTAATGTAAATATAATAATATTTTAAAGATAAAAATAATGATAATAATAATAATTTGTGCAACTATTATACATAACTTGTAAATTATACACATATACATCTTAATATCTACCCATATATAAACAAGTAGAATACATTACACACCATTACAAATTTATACACTTTAGAATGCATAATATGCATTGGATATACATAAGGGTGACACTCATTTGATCATTTTGCAATGAATGGTACATAAATGGGTTTTCTTGGATGAAAACCATGTTAAATGTTGTCCTAATAAAAGAATGAAAAAAACTTTAGTTGTAAGTTAGTTTTAGTGTAGTTGCAAACATAACCACATGAAAAAAAAAATTGTATAAATAACCAACAATACTCACAAATGACAAATAATTACAAATAATTACAGATTGATTGGTTACAAAAACTTAGTTTTCTTCTAATGTGAGAACTAGATGAAGATTGAACTTGCAATAATCAAAATTAGTATCTCAAAATTACAAGTTGTGTTGATAATAATTATTGTCTAGTGCCAAAAGCTCATATGTATAAGAAATAATGGAAATTTCATTGATCGCAAAATTTGTTCACCTTACAAAAAAAAAATTGTTAATAGCATTGAGGTAACTATTTTTGCATGTTTCAACTCATCATGCAAGAGATCCACTATTTAAATGATAATCTTGATTTTTTTTACAACTCCAAACTTATTAAAATTAAAAACTTAAACAAATATAGGATATTGAAATTGGACGTAAATTACATTTATAAAATTAATGTTTACATTTGCAATGGCAAATCACCCTATAATATAACCTCCTCCTTTTTTATTTGCCTTTTTGTTAAGTTTCTTTTGCACATGGATAATTTGCATGCTTGTTGTTAGAGTCATAAATAGAATAACTTTAACGTTTGAAGTGTCATCTCCAAACATTAATTTGAAGTTTGTCTCATAGGGTTACTAAGCATGTGAGGTGCTTCACAAATAACATCCTTTTCATCACTAACTTTCACAACCTCAACATCTAAATGCATCATATGCACACCTTTATTGGTAACGTTAAATACACCATTTATTTTGGTACTATTAGAAAAAATGTCATTTAAATGTTCAAATCAAGGCCAATCTAATGAGGGTGCACGAGTCGCTTCAATTTTTTTTTTTCTATATTTCATAAATCTTCTTCATCTTGTTCCACTTGTTTCAAATTTGCTTTCAATTCCATTGCATATCATTTGGGAAATTTGTATTCATAGTAGTTGTGAGAGACTTCCAATTGTTTTCCTTAAATGATTTATAGTTGTATTCTCAATAAAAAAAATTCACAAGGAAACCCAAAAACAAAAAACTAATATTTGTTCACAATCACTTGGCATTTTTCTCCTTCCTTGTGATATCTTCTATGTGAAACCCTAATGCAAGTGGATTTCATGGAATGCTCCAACAAGTAAAATTCTATCATGCAAATGTGTTGTGCTTTTTAAAACGATTTTTCTATGTTGTGTTTGTATTATGCTATGTGGTTCCTTCTATTGTTATTTTCATGATGGATAATTCTATTTTTTTAGTTTAAGTAAGAATTCTTTTTTTCAACAAAGCTATTCACTGAGCTACACTACAAGCAAAGACAAACCATTGTGAAGAAGCTAACAACATGCATATAATTTCTATTATGTTATGTGGTTCCTTCTATTGTTGTTTTCACAATGGATAATTTTGTATTTTAGTTTAAGATAAGAATTTTTGTTCTTCAACAAAGCTATTCGTCGAGCTACATCCTTGAATCAAAGACAAAACCATCATGAAAATTACTTCTTTGAGATCATCATGCTAAGAAACTAACAACATATTAGCATATTATTTCTATTATGCTATGTGGTTCCTTTTGTTGTTGTTTTCATGGTGGATAATTTTGTTCTTAAATTTAAAATAAGAACTTTTGTTCTTCAACGAAGCTATTCATCGAGCTACACTACAAGCAATGGCAAAACCATTGTGAAGAGCTACACTACAAGCAAAGACAAAACCATCGTGAAGAGCTACACTACAAGCAAAGACAAAACCATTGTGAAGTTCACTTCTTCGAGATCATCATGCTAAGAAGCTAACAACATGCATGTTAGCCTTCGTTGGCCGGCCCTCGGTGCACACGTCTTTTGTGTCATTTGCACACATCAAGAGTGTACCAAATTTTTACATCAAATTGGGTGACTAATTGGGGCCAGAGTGAACCACCACCCATCAATGCACCATAAAGAACGGATGGATGGAGGATGAACGAGGAACATCAAGGACGGACGAGGTTCATCCAGGCGAAGCACTACTAGGGTTTGGAGATCCGCCGCAACGATTGTATCGTCTTCCCTCGTTCTCTCTTCGTCTCTTTGAATCGTCTGCGCTGTCTTTGCTGCGTTTTCTTTCTCTGGTTTTTCATCTCAGGGCGAGGAGAATTTTTGTTTTGGTGATTCTTCTGATGGCGCCCGCAGTAGTAGCGAAGAAGCCGGCTGGAGGTACCAAGGGGAAGAAGAAGGCGCAGACCTTCACCATCGACTGCGGAAAACCTGTGGAAGACAAGATCATGGACATCACCTCTTTCGAGAAGTTTTTGCAGGATCGCATTAAGGTGGCGGGGAAGGCCGGCGTGTTGGGGGACACCGTTACCATCACCAGGGAGAAAAATAAGATCAGTGTTACTTCAGAGAATGCCTTTTCAAAGAGGTGAGTTGATCTTTGCGTATTTATGTATGTATGTATGTATGTTTGTGTTTGTTTGTGTGTATGTGTCTGTCTGTCTCTCTTGTAGTTTTCAGCCACTGAATTTTCTCAGCTCAAAGCCCTAGGCCGTGTCTTTGTACTATGGATTATTTTTTCCCTCATCCTCATTATCACTGAGCTCCTCGACAAAGTTCCCCCACGAGAAAATTGTATATGACCAATCTTTTAGGGTTTGGAATGGCATCCCGTCTTTCCTTTGGCTTCTCCTTTCACATTTCTGCTGTGAATAATGTCGTGTCCCAAGTCATTTGATTGTTTGTTTCATTGGTGAGTTTTGAGGGAATCTTCTTTCTGGATTTGACAGAGGTGCAAATGCTTGCTACCATGCCATCTGAAAGTGTCTAATTTTGTAAAACATGGATTGCAGTCAGATTCATCTGATGAGTAATCCTCGATGAAAGAAAACTTGATGGAAACCCCAACTACACTCCATCATTAGTTGTTTGTAGAGCCTTGGGCATAACTCCTGGTAGCAATACCCTTGGCAGTTATGCTCTTAGCTGCACCAATTCTGGATTAGCTTGTTTTGGTGTTTTGCTAATGCATCTACACCATGCTGTTCAATAGCATTCATGAAGGGCCAGGCTTTGATGAGACTTGAAGCTGAAAGTCAAGCTGAGATTCAACTTTTCAGTGTCTGTTTAACCTAAGCATTGACAGTTATGTCACTTAGATTCATATGAATTTCCAGTAGTGAATCCAGCAGCTCCTTGACTTCCTCTGGAGACCTCTACTCTTTCTGGTTATTATGGTTGACTGTGGTGGGTCCAATGTGCTTAAAGACCTTTCAGTAGTTTTTGACAGTTTCTAAAGTGTACATGTGTTGTTTTGTGAATGTCATCAAACTTTCCTGAAATGAGGAATTGTGTGTGATGGCTTGCAGGTATTTGAAGTATCTGACGAAAAAGTATCTGAAGAAGCACAATGTGCGGGATTGGTTGCGTGTGATTGCTTCGAACAAGGATCGTAATGTCTATGAGTTGCGATACTTCAATATTGCTGATAATGAGACAGAAGATGAGGATTAGGCTCATTAAACCTAGCAAGAAACATAACCACCTTGTGTTTGAACTCCCATTTAATGTAGCATTATGCATTTCCAGTAGGAATAGGCACTTTCATTTTCTACACATGAGATCTCCAAACAGCATGATGAAGGAATCTATATGGCATCAAAACATCTTTTCTGCAACTCTGTAAATGCACAGATATATGCATAGATCAATTGGATTCATATACCTGGTGAATGTGAATGTTCCACTGGATGTGAGAAGGAGAAAATATTTGCTCTAAACCTTCCCAGTGTTTGAGATTGCCTCTCTCCTATAGTTAGAAGTTGTGGTTCTCTCCCTTGATTTCTTGGAAGTGCATCCAAACTTCAGGTCATGAGTTCTTCAGCTACAAAGAGAAAGGAAGGTCTGTTATTTCTGCAAATGTGGATATCCTCTCAAGACTTAGGTTGATTGAATTCTTTTCTAGAGTCAACTTGTAGAGAGGGTCTTTTCTTTCTCACATGTCTGTAGAAAAACTTACACAGAAAGGTCTCAAAAAGATTGTCAATAAAGAATAATTAGGAAGAACTTCTTGGAGTTGAAGATTCATACCAAAGGGCTTTTCTTTCTCGTGCACCAATGGGATAACTTTTTGAGAAAGAATAGTTCTTTGTTTTTGTTCTGAGGAGGACCCGATGTTATATTTGTCTTTTCAATATTACTTTTCTATTCCCACAGTTGATGAAGATCACCTCAAAATGTTTCATTAACAAGTATAGTTATAATTATTTTTTTGGTCTGTTAAATGAACTGTGCTTCTTCAGTTTTCTTTGAGCTTTGTTCTCCAATAGTATAATGGGACTTGCTTTTCTTTGTGCCGTTTGGAAGTTCAGTTCTTCCTACAAAACTATACTGCCTTTGGTCAACATTCTTCAGAGTATCAAAGCCCAGAAAGGCTCATTTTCTTTTTGTTAATAGTGGGGTTGTCAATGAATCCACAGGAGCAGCAGATGTGATGGAGATCCTCAATCTTTCAAGATTGGAGGCTGATAAAGCTTCTCCACTTTTGTTGTGATCAATTTTGCACATTAAAGCCAGTGCCAAAAACATGGGGAACAATTATGTCCAAAACAGATTGACCAAATCTTGTCAACCCAAACTCTCAATCTCAACAACTAGAGTTGCATACTTCTCACTTTCTGACAACAAAATTGGAAAGCTGATGTGACCAACAATATCTGTTGTGGGGAGTACTGCTGAATCAATGTGGTCAAGGTTATGGGGGGACTTACTTGTTTGGCACACCTCAAACTTAGATGCTGAGACTAGTCTGAAGATTCAGAAAGCACCAGAAAGGAAAATGGGTTTATGTTGATCATGAGAAGATTTCTGGTTTTGAAGGTTCTCTAGCATTTCTTCATCCATTTACCAGATTCTGTATAGGATTTTTTTTGCAGTATAAAGTCAATGAGAGCTGTTTCATTTTCATGTGAAGTGTGAGACTTGCAAATTTGGCAGTATGGTAGTAGGCATGCTAACTGGTGAATGAGGAAGAATCATGGCTTTGAAAAGAAGGGAAGAGTTTATTCCAAAGTGCCTGACAAAAACAACCAAGATGCCATGCTTTTGCAACCATTTGATTCAAATCCTAAGATTACACTTATTGCAGATGAGAAATGGATATGCTTTTGGAAATCGAAAAAGCTAACCTAGAGTAACCGACATGTGTGTGAAAAGTAAAAGTACAGAATCTGTTCTGCTCCACATCCAGTGAGCTTTAGATGGCCACAGCAATAGAAGATAACTTTGTGGATTGGGCAAAGTTGGCCTTGGCTGATAAAAAGAGTGTGCCAAGAAGGGGAAGTCACGGCATTGTGGTGTATGCCTGTAAGAGGCTCTTACAGATCATGGGTGCATTAGCAATGTTTGAATTGAATGGAATTTTATCATGCTTTACTACTGTTTTCCTGCTCTTGCAAGTTTTGGTGAACTGCAAACTCCATGAAGAGGAGGAGAGGAGTAGGATGAGGAGGATGTTATTCACATGCTCAGACACTAAGCTTTGCATCGAAGGTTGTCCGTAGGCACAAGTAGAAAGAGGTAGTTGTGATAGAGAAAGAGATATTTGTAACTTTTAGGGAGAGACAGGGAGTCTGGGATTGTTGTCACAAGGAACAAAATATATACAGTCTTGTTGTCACGTGCAATGATGCAAGCTTTGTTGGAGTGCAGGCAGCATGGGCAAGTGTAAGGAAACCCAGTGATCAATTTCTTGCTCTCGGGTTGATTGCCCACATGATGAATCAGTTTCCATATAGAATCCAACCAAAACAGTTGGATTCAGGCATAATAGTCCACTCTGTTTTGTTCTTCCTCATCTGTTTGTGTAAACCAGTAAAAGTTGGAGGAGGTCAGAGGAGAACAGAAAGGCCCCTGATGTTCAAAGGTTGGATTCCAGAAACAGTCATTTCATCATGTGGACAATCAATCTGAGAACAGGAAAGTTGGTCAGATTAGCGGGGTACTAATCACTACATTTGCTTGCAAAGTAGTGTCATCCATTTCATCTAACATAGTATCCTTGATCATAAGCTGAATGGGAAATCAAGGATCTCTATAAAACATTTTTAGCAGCCTAAAATGCTGACAAACAGAAACAAGACATTACTAACAAGATTCTCCCAATGACTCTCATGAATGAGGAGATTCTACAAGTGATGCCCCTTTGTGTTACTGTTTAGATGCAGCCATGAAGCCTAATCTCAATCTTGATTCCTTCCCTTCACTGTGTTGTCTGGGACTGATGAGAGTGATGCTGTATCTAAAATCTGCCCTGCAACAGGCATGTGGTTTAGATAGCTTGCTTTGAAAATCTGAGTCTCCATTCCACAGATCTAGCAGTTCCAAGAGCTTCACATCAAACAATAATGTCACCAGTGCTTCAAAAACAGAATCAGTCAGAAAGTTCTGAGAGCGTCTACTCAGTGTTGTGGACAGAAATGATTGTATGGACCTGTGAATTTGTCACAAAATAGGCTGGTCATTGTGAAAGTAAGAATTGTGACACAAGATTTGCAACCTGGTTATAAAGCATAAAAATGAATGAACTATGTGAAACTCCTGGACATCGTATTGATAATTCTAGGATGCCGGACATGGCTTAACGACTTATGGCAGAGTCTATGAAGGACCAATCCTCATGAGTTAAGCTTAAAAGAAATCAAGTCATCTAGAAAAGACTTGCAACTTTTTCCGCAGCTGAGACACCACTAAGAACTGCATCCTCTACCCGGGGACCAACACAGAAATCCCCACACACTGCTATGTGCCTTTCTTCCTCCAGAATACATTTCTCTTCACTTGCAATGGCTGTAGTAGGGAAAGCTCCACCCCTGCACACTCACCAAAGCTTTTAGTGTCACCTTCCACTGATCTAAAAAGGACAGCCTGCAACCAAGCCAGCTAAAACAAGTGCACTAAGTACAATGAGACCACGCATCTGTGGGCAAGTACGCAAGCAAAATGACAAGGCCCTTACCAACGATGTGCTTTCAAGAAACTAGGAGACGGAATGTTTGGGACAGCTGCTTGAAAAGCTGCCAACAGGTCAAGAGCTACAGCAGAAAGCAACTCATTTGAAGGCTTGTTGAGGCCAGTCTGACTGATTATATTAGATGCATACTCTGCTGTCGAGTGAACCACCCAACACTCACTGCATCCATTATTCACATTAAACAGGTGTTACCATCAGCAAGTTACAGCCGCAATCTCAGATCAGCATTCTGAAAAGAGACCACCCAGGAGTTTGAGAAGAAATTGCACAAAAGAAAATTTGAAGGGCTTGAGATATTGAGTTGCTGATGACATGAAGAACTACCACCCATTGTTACAGAAGATTGCATCAACACATTCACTCATCAGTGCCATGCTAAAAATTGACCACAATCTCTGCCAAAAAGGGTTCCCTTTGCTATTGGGGGTCGAACCTGGAGTTTATGGCACGGCCAGGCTTGCTGCTGTCACGGGCAACCCAAGATATTATCTTTGACCCATCAATAACTGCACCATCAAATGGCACCTGTATAAAATAAAGTGAGATAAGTCAAACAGAAGAACTTTCAGCTGCAAAGAGAAGCTAAAGTTAAAGGATGATTCTCCTGAAAATCAGAAGATTTGTTACAATGCTGAGAATTCAAGTGAAATGAGCATCACATGTACATCAGGTGAGCCAGAAAATGTCAAAGTGACCTGCCACGTCCTATAGAATCCTCACCAAAGTGAGAGGCTTAGCAAAGGCCAGCATGAGTGCAAAACATGGAGCTGTTGTCACTGCTGCAACTCTTTTTGTCAGCTCTGGTACTCCAGCTCCTTCTGCAAGGCAAGCATAGCCAAATTTCTCTCTCCTAATTTGAGACAAAGAGTTATGCTTATTGCTTCTCTTCCGACTTCAAAACTAAAAAAGTGCAAGTACATCCACCAAGACCATAAATAATACCCATTCCCCTAAAATGTACATATTTCATGGAAGTGAAAAAATGTAAGAAAAATACCAAGGGGAGGGGGTACGCCCGTTTGTGCCAAAAACCTTGCTGATGCCAGGCCTTTGTCAGCTATAATCACTGCATCAAACACCCCAAGACTTTCTCCACCTTTTGCTTTTACATTCCACAACCCATCCTTCCTCCACTCCAGGCCTGTCACTGTCACACCGTAATTTGCTTGCACTCCTGCATTTCAGACACCAAATGTGGTGGTCAAGCAATGAGCTATATTTGCACTAACTGGAAAAAGTTGATGTTTGCTTAGTTGCTTGCTGGAAGAATGGGGTGGTCAAGTCCATTCATAATAGACCAACTTCAGCTGAAACAAGTTGTACAGTAGTTCATACCTTCGGAAAGTGATAAGGCCTTACAAATTGAATTCATGCCAGGAACACCAACATATCTTCTTTTCTCCACCTTTGGAAAAGAAAACACATGAACACCATCCAGAGGATTGTCAGAGAAACCAGCTTGAAGTAAACTGCAGTCAAGAGAGGCACTTGTGGCCATTGTAAGTAAAACCATTTCTCAAACTAGAAACCTTGGGTTGGGTATCCCAATGGTTTATGCATTTTAAGAACCTGTCCCCACGCAGAAATCATCTGATTAGTGTTCTATGGCACCAATGATTGATACCCAACCCAAGTGTTGTGAGTACATACAAAGCAGTACTGCAAAACATTGTACAAAAGTCTGTAAAATCAAATTGCAGTCGGAATGAGAATGGAATAATCAACTGTGAAAATTTGCACCTACAGTATCTTCAACAAAGTTTCCAGTCTGCACATCCAATGTGCCAAACCGACCTCGCCATTCAGCAACAAGCCCAGACATCTGCCACCTTTCAACTAGCTTTTGCACTTCAGGTTTTCTCACTGTGAAGTACTGAGCACCATGGTCAAACATAAGCTCCCGACCATCTTCTGTTCGCTCCCTGTAGATGTATACAAAAGCAGTTTAGAGAACTTGGTAGCTTATATGTTGCACACTTGGTTTTTGCAATGGAACTGTGTTCCAAAGCCACAACATGTTTCAATCCTGTGATCACAATTTTGCTGGTTTGCAAGTTTGCAAGGGAACATGTTTCAAAGCAATATGCAATTCTGTGGATTGAAACTTCTGGTGTTGACAATTGCAGCCCTTGATCTTGACTGAATCAAGTTGGAAAGAAAGAGGAGATGGACATAAAATAGAACCGATAGAAGTACCTGCGTTGAGACATACGGCCCCCTGGACCTCTTCCCATTTCAAACACCTTCACTGCTATCCCTCTTTCTGCCAACATTGATGCACAAACCAAGCCAGCAACTGCATTTTCCATGTCCAACACAAACACACCACGGCTCCTCCTTGGGTTCAAACCACAATGCAGGTAGGACAAAAGACTCAGAAAAACACAATGGCCAGAGAAACAATCAACATACATGCTAATCTTCAAAGTATAAATTCAGTATCAAGTTCTTATGATCTCAGCTGCTATGGGAACCACAACTCATGCAAAACCTGAAACCCTGGAACTCTTGATCCTAAGCTTAAGCTTGAAAATGAATGTGCCTTTCCTTGATTAACTAAGCTAATCCTACTCTGCAGAAAGACCAATTTGGGTCCCAAGAATCTCTGCATCTGTTAACTCTTGAATTTTGAATACAGCATTCCAAAGAAGCAGACACATAGAAGGAGAATGAATCCCATTGGGAATCAAAGAATGATCAGAAGAGAGTTACAGTTGAATTGCAAATGCAGCCATTCTAAACAAAAATGCAGCAGAAGCATATCCAGAGAAAAAGAGGAGATGAGTGATCAGCAAAGGGGTTGTTCTGCATTTGTAAGCATTGCAAACTTCTGTGCTCGCAGAAACACACAAGTGTAGATATTAATCATTGATACCTTGTACCTTGACATGTTGAAAAATAGAAGTAATTCAAGGAAAGGATATGAGGGAGCACACCTCCTGCACCAACAACAGCAGCAAGTGGACTAGTCACTTTGGCAACAACACCAGCGACATCCATGACTTCAAACTCCGAGGACCCACAAGACCCACACGGACTGACTTTCTCTCGCAGTTATAACACTTCTCAGAAATTCTGTCTTGCAACTCCGGGATCACCCTGTGCCATGGCCGTTCGTGAGCTTCATGTCTGCACACGTCTGCTTTGCACAAAGGGCAGTGAAAAGATCGGAAGAAGAGTGGGACCCATCAGTCCCATTTTGGTGCAACTCGTTTCTCTCTCTCTCTCTCTCTCTCTCTCTCTCATGATGCGCAGAGAGAGACAGAGTTTCTTACATTTGAGATGTGGGTATGGACAGAAGCTGGCATTGGCAGGAGACTTCTATGGCACGAGTTATCACGGTCATGCGGGATGGAGAATGGCGGAGAACAACAACAATACTTCCACAATCTATTATTGCACACTACTTCCACAAACCCTTTTGAGTTCTTGAAGAATTGGAGACTTCTGCAGCAGATGTTATGTGAGAGTTATGTACTGCTCCTCAAACAGTCTATTTGCACAACACATGCAAAAAACCTTTGAGTTCACGAATCGGACAAATCTGCGGGAGGTTTTGTGTGAGGTATATGTGCTGTTGCTACTCAAACAATCTATTGCACAACACTTCCACAAACCCTTGAGTTCTCCAAGAATTGGGCACTTCTCTTCTGCAGCAGATTTTATGTGAGGTATGTGCTGCTGCTACTCAAACAATCTATTGCACAACATTTCCAGAAACCCTTTGAGTTCTCCAAGAATTGGAAACTAATGCACCAGATGTTATGTGACCTGTATGTGTTGCTACTGAAATCATCTCTATTGCACAACACTTCCAGAAACCCTTTTGAGTTGCCAAAGAATTGGACACTTTCTGCAGCAGATGCTGTTGTGTGAGCTATGTGCTGCTACTGGAACAATAATCTATTGCACATCACTTCCACAAACCCTTGAGTTTCTCACAGACTTGGACACTTTCTGCAGCAGATGATGTTGCGTGAGCTGTATGTGCTGCTGCTGCTGGAACAATAATCCATTGCACAATACTTCCACAACTCTTTGAGGTTCTCAAACTGGACACTTCTGCAGCAGATTTCATGTGAGGTATGTGCTGCTAATCAAACAATGTATTGCATCCTGTTTGCAAGCAGTATATTACAGTTATCCGTAAAGTCAGGTGATTAGGGGGCTAGAACGGCCAGTTTTGGGCTGGGACCCAAACTAGTTTTTCCACCAATTCTGGTAGTAAACTGAGTTTCATCCTGTTTTCCCTTTTCTTGAGCGCCTGCACTGTGCTACATATATTTGCACTGCTCCTACATGTAGGACTAGTATAATTACTCTCGAACCTTGTGCATTAAATGCTGAGTTTCAGCATTTCATACCCAGATTTAATAAAATTTCATTACTTTGCAAATACCACTGAAAGAGGGGTTAGGGGGCGAGAGCAGAGGAGATAGGGGTGAACACAGGGTGACTCTATTGTCATTGCAAAACTGCTTAAGAATAGAGAACAAAAAGAAAGGATTATTGATGAAGGTTTCACCCTGGATTCAATTGCTGCAAAAATTATAAAACAAAAATTGCAAACATATATTTTGTAATACCTTGAAGATTCAAAGACAGACCACCATCTTAAATTGATTGAAATTCATTGCAGCAATTTCATTGCAGGAGGACTGCCCTAACAGAATTGTTTGGAGCAGATACAAAGCAACCTAGGTATGTGCCACATACACCCCCCAAAAAAATCCATTTCCTACTTGGGTTTTTGTGTGTGTGTGTGTGTGTGTGTGTGTTTGTTTTTTGGGTGTGTGTGAGTCTTTCAAAAAAAAATCCTCTCTTTATTTAAAATTCTGGACAAGGTTTTTTTTTTCTCTTTCTTTCCAACAACCCAAAATATCAGGAATATATACACACTTAAACTGACCCTGAATAACATTGAGAGTATGAATATAAAAAATTCAGAAATCAAAGAAACTATAATTTTTATTTATTTCATATTAGTATATATATATGAAAATATTTCATTCCCTTTCATCATTAGTCCATTCAAAATATTTATCCAATCACCTCAATTAGGGTTTATGGTAAATAAAAGGTTTGACAATTGGAGGGCGTGTGTATTTGTATGTGTGGTATTGTGCGTGTACAATAATATATGCATTTGGCGACTTGCTACATGTTACATGTTTGGTGACCTTTATTTTGAATATTTGATTTTGTTGTTGTATATGATGTTTTATTTTTATGATGTAGATAACAAACAAAGGTGGAATGTGTCATCATATTCAAGACATTGGCCAATTTTGGAGCTTCAAATTTTCAACATTACCTTGAGGTGTTCCCTCTTTGCTCAACCTAGCATCATTAAGAACTAGTTTGGTACATGACAAACATATCATTCTTTCATTATTCAATGGCAAAAGAAAAAAACTTGAAAATTGTGAAATAGTATCTTTCATATTAACCATAACATGGAATTCATGTGATTTTCATATGAAGTTATGAAAATTAAATTAATTTGAAATTTGTACAAGCCTATAAAGCTTGGGAAGTTTATAATTTCACTCAAGGATTTTATATCACACAAATTGTAGTTGGATTTTATTTTATTTTTATAATGTGTTTCACAACTTTTTAAAAAATTAAATTGTTTATCTCATTCTCTTTATCAAAGATCCAAAAAATCCACAAATGTTTGATAATATGTAATATCAAAATTGTGAATTAAATTCATGTAAATGTTTAATAGAGATATGATTCAAAGATTGAAATGAAACATCAAGGTAATCAAGGTACCCATTACAAGGACCTCCCACATTTTTTTTTCTTATTGCATCCAAAATTTTGATCATCTTTACCTCTTTTTGTATTTTTAATTGCCAAATGTTATTATAACACCAAATATTTTTAAATTAATGATACATTAAATTTGTGTGTTCAAGATTATATATGTTCACAATGTTTATATTAATGTTTAGTAGTTGAAATGTAATTTGGTTTCAAACCCTAAATCATTCGCAATGTCCATAAAATGTAATGTTCTTTTTACACAAATGTAAAATTTTTGAATTTACAAAATATATATATCATGTTAGTTTTAGTCCACCATGGTTATTTTCATAGGCTCCGTTTTTGTGTTTCCATTAACTATTCACATTTTTAAATAAATAATAATCAAAATTCAAGAAGTTAAAACCCATTTCAATTTTTCAAGCCACTAAAAGCCTATCAATTTAATTTGTATTAATTATTCAATCTTAGGAGTTAAATAACCTTACTTTTAGAATGAAATGTAAAATTACATCCATTTAGCATTTACAAATAAAATCAAAACCAATTTTCATATCCTTCTTATTAGTCTTTTAATCACTTATGCATAGATTTTTATGTTTTAATTAATGATAATCATATTAGTGTTTTATGCATCTATTCATTACAGTGAATTAAAGAATAGTATTACATTTCAAACTTATAATAGAATCCTTGCAAAAATCATTAAAAAATATATGTGTAAAATTTGTGATCTTCAAAGTGTAAAAATGGCATCAAAAATACATATATTACTTTTATATAAATTTTGTGTCTTTTCTACTTGTGGTGTTTTGATACGAAGTACGTATGATTTTTATTTTAATTAAATTTGTGCAATTATCATGATGTAATTTTGAACAAAATTTTCATAATGCAATTTTTGTGTATTAAATATGAACATGCATGTATGTCATTCAAAAGTAATATCTTATTCATTTGAATATTTAAAATGTTGAATATTTACAAATATCGTTTATATTAACCATAACATGAAATTCATGCGATTTTTGTATCAACCTATCAAAACCAATTTTTGCATGAAATTTGTATGAACCTATGAAACTTGATAAGTTTATGATGTATGGTTTTAAAAATTATTTTACAAATTATTATTATAATGTATCAATATTTAACATAATAAATTAATATACTAATGCATGATAATTGAAATTACAAATAATGAAACATTAAAGTGAAGTTATTCATACCACCTTAATGCAATACCAATGGCCAACGTAGCTTGAAGAATTATTGTGAATGTAATGGTGGCTACAAAATGCCAATGTGTTAGCAAATTCAGATGGAATCTGGCTTTTCCATTCCCAATTGATAATCCCCATCCTACCTTCTAAAACATACCATAAGCCAAGTGCAAGATGTGTTTATGGTTTGATCGGCCTTGGCATATTTTTTCTCAAGTTCAACAACACTGATTGTGACTTTTTGGACCACATTTCGTCATTTTTCATCCAACTTTAACTTCATTTTACCTTTGTCCAAATTTTTTGTGTGTATTTGATGGAATTTCCTTAAGCAAATTCATCTTCTTTTTTTTGTTAACAAAGGTTGTGCAAGTTGGGGTTGATGAGAAGGGCCACTATCTATCCCACCTGTTGATTAAAGAAAAGTCATGAAAGGTGTAGGTATTGATAAAGGAGGAAGGGGGATTACATATTTTGTAAATGTGATAGATTATTTTTGAATTCCAATTGTAACTAAAAGTGAAGGAAGTGGAATAGGGTTTAAAGATGGAGGAAGTGGAATATGATCAGTTCAAGATGTAGGAGGAGGTGGATTAGGAGTTGGTGGTGGAACACAAAGTGCATATGGGGGAGGAAGAATGGAGGAGGAAGGGGGAATGATATGAGATAGTTTGAATGATTTTTCCTTTGGGAACATGCGAAAATACAATGTTGGCCGCACTAATATCGGTGCCTATAATTTTCATTGTCATCACACTCACAACACATAACACATTAGCACGCTAACACCTTGAATTATACATCACATTCAAATTGCCCCCTTATTTGGGGTTGAAGTTCCCTTAAGCTAGATAACACTATAAAAATATTTGGGCAATCCACCATAGATGAATCCTTCGATTCCAAGGTAAAAAGATCATTAAGCCAAATGCAAATGTGAGCCCCATCATTAGTCGCTTATATGGAATCCTTCAAATCTTCAACCAGAGGTGAAACATCATGGGAAAAAAACCTTAAACTAGTCCTATTATGTGGGAACCAAGTCTATTGGGTGCATCGAGGGCAAAACCATTGCCAACCAGTATCTAGTCCAAGGATGGTGTCAAACATGCCATGTGTCATCCACTTGAACACCATGTCATGCCCGTACATGGCTTCATACATGATCGCTATTTACGGGCATGCCCATGTGCGCTTTTAGGGTTAATGCACGGTCTTAGGTGACTGTATGCTATTAGGTACTTAGGGTTTCAGTTTGTTGGCAACGGTATAAAAGGCCCAACCCTTTCTTTCTCCTTTTAATTTTTCTAAAATTCCTTTGTTAGGAGAGTTCTTCCATAATAAACTAGGATTTTTAGATGCTCACGACGGCCATTGCACGACCATCATCTACATACATTTCATTTCCTTCTTTCTTTGCAACCTAATTCTAGAAAAACTCCACTTTCTGTGCTTCATGTTGAAAGCCACAGATTTCTTTTGCTTGTAAGTTCTTGACTTATTATTGTTGTTACTACTGTTGCCGGAAGGTGTTGGTGTTGTTGTTACCCGAGGGAGCTTGCGTTAGTACTGGAGGGAGCTTGCGTGTTACATTCTTATAACCAACAAAGTCGGGACACTAGAGAGCAGGTTTCAAAACTTCTCTCTTTTTCCCATTCTTTTTCTCTTTTGAAGTTGTCAAGTAAAAAATTAAAAAAAACACTATAGCACAGCGTTGGCTAGGGTTGTAGTGCATTGTTGCCATCGTTGCAACAATGCCGCAAGTTGTAACATTACTGGCCATCACCACAGCAACGAGCTGCAACACGTTGTCGGCCTCACTGCAGTGTTGCACTGCTAGCCTCGTCACATCAACGAACTGCAACACGTTGCCGGCCTCGCCACAAGGTTGTGTTGCCAGCCTCATCGCAACGTTGCATTGCCAGCCTCGTTGCAACGCGCTGCTGGGCTCACCGCAACATTGCGTTGCCAGCCTCGCTATAGCAACGAGCTACAACATGCTGCCACCCTCGCCATAGTGTTGTGTTACTAGGAGCTACAATGCAGCGCCGCCACTTGCCATCGTAGTAGTTATGGTTGAGTTCTACCTGTCCGGCGGTCATAATACCATTAATAAAATCCATTAATTATAAGACAACAATTTGATGATGCATTAGTTGCAAATGAGTTATAATGGACATCAATAGATTTTGTTCATCAATGGATGAATGAAAATCCAAGTAAACACTATGTTTGTTTGTGTTTATTTTGCATAGGAAACCTATGTGGACACCTTAGTTACAATGTAATTACACCTAGTTGCATAGAGTTGAACGTATATGCTTCTATGTATGGCAAGTTGTGTCCAATAAAACTAATGCAATTTGTTTGATAACACTCATGCCATAAAAGTATTTAGATTGCAAGTGTCTTGTACAACTCAAAAATCCAATTGCAAATGTCTAATGCAAATCAACAATCCAGTTACAAGCCAAGTTGCAAAACCTTATATATTTCATAGCATGGATTGAATGTTTTACACAATGTTGATTTTTTTTTTTCTATAGATATGTTGATTATCTTATTACCTTATTGCAATTTCACACCTCTATATGTTTTCCTAAATACAATACTCACATTATTCTTTCAAAATAATAATTGTGAGTTTGTGGCATATTGCAATACCCTAATATCACTTTTAAAAACATCAATAAACATAAAGTTGAATGTGCAATACCCACATAATTAAAAAGAAGCTAGATTATGAAATGTGTTTGAAACTACAATACATGCATATGGGTCATAAAACATGCAATGAATTTTTGGACTAAAGTTGCAAAACCTACATTGGGGTCACAACAAATGCAATGGTTGTTTCCTTTTGCATTTGAAATGGCATGTTTTCATATATGGGTATTACATTTTGGGTTTGGGGTTTCAACTATTTTAACTTTCAAACAATAACTACCAAAATATGTGATACTTGCATTTGATGATTGAGGAAATCATAATATTGAGATAGGTTAATAACTGTCTATTCAAATCCTTCCCCTCCTCCTCAATTGTGTATATGAATTTTCTTTCCCTAAATCCAACCTAGGAATGGTTTTAATCAATATTAAAAATATATAAAAAATCACAAATGTTTGTTATCTCCCTAACTCTAAATTTATTGTCTATTGTTTCATTAAATTATATACTACCTATTGCTTAATTAAATTAAGTACGCCATTCATTAAATGGTCCAAAGTGAAGCAAAGATTTGGAATCAACATTAAAAAAAAATTGATCACAATTGAAATACCTGTATTCAAGGCTAGCATTTTATCATCATCAAGAGTTTGAATAAGACTAAAATAGCGATCCGTGGGTTCATTGCCATACTTGCATTCTACACTATATAACTTCATCAATCAATATCCCCAACATGCAAGTGCTAGGTGAGTGGGTAGAGGGATTGGTTGGTAGGTTGGCACAAGATGGAAGGTTGGATGGAAAAAAACCAACTAGGAAAAGATTTTTAAAAACTAAGTAAAAGGTCAATACCCAAAGAATTGACTATGGTACCAAAGGTTCAAAACCCCAATGCAAAAATTCACCCCATCCAAGTAGTGTGCAAGTGAGTGCTAGTTCTTTGTGGCTTTCTTGTGTCATGTGAGGACGACGAACGAAACCCTAATTGTTTGAGGTCGAACGAGACTGCGCCTTGTGTACAGGGACTGAAAGAGTGCGGGCGGGTGCGCGCAAGACCCGAGCCGAGACCAGACCAGACCAGACCAGACAAGACAAACGTCGAGGGATCGGAAGGAGAGTGAAATCAGGCGCGCGAGGGGATTTTTTTCCCCTCTACGGAGCGATGCATTCCTTCATGTTCCGTGCAAATGCGGTGCTCACTTTCGGTGTCACTGTGCTGGCTCTGCTTTGTTGTTTGGCTTCTGTTTCCGATAACCTGCATCACGCTGAGCCTTCCGTGGATCTCCAGGTAGGCTCTTTTCCATCTTTGTCCTTGTGTCGTCGCTTGTCCGTTCTCGGTAATGCTGCCGTTCAGTAGCTTTTTCTTTTGTCATTTGTGTACGTAGTTGCGATGGTGAGATGGAGTCTCGGTTTTCGAGTTTGGGTTCCAAGATATGTGGTCGAATGTAAAGATGTGGTTGCACAATGTCAAGCTTCTTTTTTTCTGGGAAAGGGTTTTGCGAGGGGGGAAAGAATCAAGTCACCTGGTTCAATTTTTCTACCCATTTTTGTTTTTTTTTTTTTTTTTTTTTTTTTTTTTTCCGCTGTTTTAAATCCCCCTTTGCCCCCCTTTTTCCCCTTCTCTGTGCGGCAAGTAAGCTCCCCCGTTTGGGGTTGAGGTTGTCGCCAGAGTTAAAATGCAAAAGAAAAAAAAGAAAAAACCCTAATTCTCCAACTCTTGAATGGCATTAATCAAACTGTCATTAGTAAGACATACTCCAGTTCTTGTGCATCTGCAAGCAATTGGGAGGATGCAGATGACCAGAATGTGAGTGGGATACATATTCCAATTGTTGTGAGATTCTGAATGTGTTGCGGTTTGAACAGATTTTGCGTGTGGAATCTTTCCAACGGTTACCAAATGGCAATGATGAGGTATCTCTTTCTCCATTCTGTGCATGCTTTGTATACTGCTAGGCTGTCCCTTCAGTTACCTTGATTGTCAGCTCTGTATGAAACAAGCAAGATGCTTGAAACAAATTAATTTGCTGGCTTACAATAATGGATAGCTGGGTGTAATCTTGCAATGAGTGTTTATATACCTCAATGTGTTGTTGAATCCTTGATCTTGCAAGCAGTGATTGTTTCGTGTGGAAAACAATGTTCCTCTAGATTCTTGGAAGAGATTTGCTGGCTCTGAGTCTTTCAAAGAGCCTGAGACAGTTGCTGTGTCTGCAGTCATGTTTACAGACAATTGTCTGTGGATGAGCTGATTGATAATTGGGAAATCGTGGATTTCATTGTAGGTGAAGTTGGTTCTAAATATCACAGCAGACCTTCAATCGTTGTTCACCTGGAATACAAAGCAGGTATGCCTGTTGTTCCTTGCTCAATTGTAGCATCAAGTTACAGTTTTGAAAACAAAAGGAGAATTTTGACAACTGTGTGTGTCTTGATCTCCAGCTTTTTGTTTTTGTTGCTGCTGAGTATGCAACTCCAAAGAATGTACTAAATCAGGTGAGTTTCAAATATCAATTTAAACTTCCTTGATTCCTTGTCTCTGTATTTGTAAATGTAAGTTGAAGCTGATCTAACTCATGTTACATCTTGGGCAGATATCTCTGTGGGATACTATTGTGGAAAGAAAAGAGAATGCCACCATTGCACAACTCACTCGAAACAAATACAGCTTTGTTGATCAGGTTGGTATCCTGAATTCAGCTTTGCTCCTCTATTACATCATGCTTGGAGGCCTTCATGCCTTAAAGCAAGGTAATTAAGGATAATCTTCAAAGTAGCTCATTCTGTGGTACCTTCCACCCCTTTAGACTCATCATGCCCACATGGGTGGTTACTGGGTTCTGTGACATTATTTAGGTAGAAAATTCCATTTCTTGAAGGTGCAACATTGACAATCTTCAACCTCTATGCCTCCAACGATTAACAGTTCCAGGGCACAAGCTGGTCCTAGAACACTGGGTTCGTCATTATTTTTATGTGCAATTCTGAAACTTCCAGAGCTCAGGATAAGGATTTGTTCCGTGGTTGCAAATATAAATTACTTTTATGGATTGACTTCTAGGATATCACTTTCTGTTCTTTCAGAAAAATACATGTCAATGTGTGCTTGTATCATGTGATGCAGGGGAATAACTTGCGGGGTCTCAATTTCAACTTAACGATGTACTGGAATGTAATGCCTCTAACAGGAGCCATGTATACTGGAAAGACAGTTGTCCCTGGTTTGAGGCTTCCTCAACAATACAGGTAGTATTAGACTGTTCTCTCATGCAGCTGCATATTATCTTCAACTTGCGAAGTGTCAGATTAGGAGACTTGGCTTAACCAATGCAAACTGCAGCTGCTTTGCCATCCCAATCAATTGTGAACATTTTAGAGAGCTTTTTTTCCCTGAAGAAACGCACTTGGTATTTCTTTAAAGCAAAGCTTATACTTGTCAGTTACCAGGGTTGAGAAAGCCATTCCTTCACTAAAACCAAATGTACTGGACTTGGTCACCTCAATTCTATGAGAGTTTGAAGGGGTTTTGACCATTACATTTGAGTGTATTGTGAGCTGCAATTACTTCTGCGCTTGGGTGAATTTTGTTCTCAGATTCATAAGTGTTCATGTTGGGGTCTGTAACTGCTATGAAGTAGATCCTTCGTGGCGCTCAATGCATGTACTGTCTCATTGCTCCCTGTTCCAGTCTCTGCCACTTTGTGTTTGAAGCCCAAAAGCATTAAGACCAGTGACAAAAACTGGCCTCTTTTGCAACTGTATCAGTAGCAATTGCAATATTTCAAATCCAGCATATTCTCTCACACAATCTGTTAGAGGCAGCTTCCATGTGAAAACACAAACCACTTGACAAGAGAATGACAATCTTTTCTTCATCTACAGAGGTGGTGGTGGTCATTCCCTTAGAAGTGTGCAAAAGCAGGGCACAAAGATAAGTGCAATTATTTGCAGGTGAAGAAGAGCTTTACAAAGAGAAACAGAATGCTCAAGAACATTCAGAACAGTTTCTATGGTTCAAGAACACTTTAAAAAGTTTGCTAGGAAATTCCAAGCTTCTGCACTGCAAATGAGGGAGAAAGCACTACCATCAAGAAAAAAGAAAAAGTCTGCAATACAGCACAACAATTGAACATAGCAATGAGTTTTGTCTGTCAAATATGATTGGCAATGTGTAACAACCAATTAACCAACTTGCTACTGTCTTTGATTTCAGTAGAGAGAGTGGTTTCTCAACTTCTCTCCTGAAGTAACTCAGTCTCTTGTGTTGACAAAGCTCAGAAGTAGCAGCAGATAGAAGCTAGTCTTAGGTCAGAGGACATCCAAGAGGAAGCCACCCAAACCACTGAAAATGGTCCAGATGCTTGGGTTCTTCAACAAGGGGACCACACCCTATGGATTTGTCAGACTCAGTAATCAATCATATCCTAAACCTAATGTTGTTTACATGTGGTTTACACAGCAAGCAGATGTGCAGAAGAATGACTGTTGGATCACAAGCAGATGTCACAATGCTGCCAGTCGAATCATCTCATTGTACTCTTCAGGGACAAAAGAGTCAACTTTATACATCTTGTGGTGTAGACGGTCATTGCGCTTGGGTCTTGCATTAGGCCACACAGGGTCTGGTGAATAATGCTTTATGCCTATCAATGTGGGTAAAGCTGCCACAATCAACACGATCAACCCAACATTATGCACCTTCAAACATTAGTGAAAAGCTCCTAGAAACACAACCCATAAACCCCTGGTCCCTTCACCTCCATGCTCATGTAGACAGGGTTGGAGAAAGAGTAGGACATATAGCTTACAAGAATGAACCCGACCATATAACATCCTCTCTCCTCTCCACCATTCCAGAGGCTTTGACTTGATGCGTGTACTAACCCGTTGCCCATCCTGCCACTTTGTACCTGCATCTGAACAGTGCAATCACATGTCAGGCGTCCAAATTCCAGAAAAATGTCTGCTATGATGGCCCATGGGCCCTAGAATATGGTTAGGTGGCATGGGAATATGTCCTGTAGATACCATAAAGAAGCAGAAAACTGAATAAGAGAGCATCATACTGGAGAGTACCCAAAGGACTGATGACTTGTTTTCTTTTTCTTCGCAGTTGTCTCCCCTGTTTCTGTTGCTTCTTGGGTGTGACCTCAGTGTTGCAAGCAGATGGTGCAAATTCTGCATCAGCAAGCTTTTGTTCTGCCTATACAATCAAAATAAATCTGGTTACCAAGACAGGTTCATTTCAAGAATTTCAGCAGATTGCAAAGAAGGGTAGTGCCATACAGCTATGTCTGACCAGAACAGATTTTAAGACCTTTGAAACTTTACTGTCATTAAAAGCAAGTGCTACCTGATTGGTGCCCACATTACTTTGCTGATGATCTTCTGCATGCTCATCAATGGGCATATCAATAGTGGACACATCCTTCCCACCTTCAACCATGCAACCCCAGTCAGTACTGCAGGTTGACAAGAAGAAGCTTGCCACAACAAATGGTGCAAAGGTCAATGTACATTTAATGAACAAGATTGAACTTAATTAATATACCAAATCCAAACACTCATGGAAACTCCTAAAGCACAAGCAATGGAATAAAAGTAGAGAGAAAACATTTGCAGCACGCAGAGGATAAAGGATAACTCACATTCAGGCACAGCAGGTTCTTGGAATGGTAGAGGTGCCTCATTGTTGGACGTCATTGGCTGAAAAGTGAGGAGCAAAGTGTTCAGATTCACACCTTGCCCTTGTGAAAAGAATGATAGAGCACCACTCCAAAAATTACAGCTAATCCTTGTTAGTAACCTGCTCATCAGGAAACATACCTGGTCTACTGGTTCCAGCATGCTCAACTCAAAGAGAATCCCTCCAGGTGCTTGCTCAGATGCTTGAACAGAATTCTCACAAATAGCCTTGCTACCTGCACTTCTAAAAATGCATCAGGCCCAGGAAGCTGCCTCAATGACTGAAAGATACTAGATTAGGAAAGGAAACATAAGCTGATGCATCCAGAAGCTGAGAAAAATCCCATTACTCAATCCATGATCAGCATGTTTTGTCCATCTCACCCACATTGCACTAGATAAATCATGTGAGATTGTGGGACCTCAAATAGGAAGCAAGGAGTGGAAGATAAACATCCTAAAAAGGCATCACAAATGTGCACAACCTGTGTGGGCTTGCAAGTTGAGTCCAGATTAAGAAGTTCACCTTCAAGGTCTTTTCCAACATCAACATCATGTACATCATCATGAGATGGTGATCCTGTAGAAACCAGAGCAATAGTAGCTGTCATATCCACCTGAAATCCAGCATAGGGAAATAATCAGCAGAGGTAAAGGCGAGGCAACCAAGAAGTTGCAGTTATGGCATGGAGGTGAATAAGGGCAAGAACAACATATGTTTAAGTATTGCACACTAAAATTTTAAGCTTAAGCAGGAATGGACTTAGTGCAGCAACTCACCAGGTGGTTTCCACTTGGTGAGCTGGTGCCTCCTTGGGCACCAAGCTCACTTGTTGCCTGCAGTTCTTGATTGGAAGCAGAGCACTTGTTCATTGCATCAACATCACCTGCAGTTTTCTTCTCTTTAGAGTTAATTCCATAGAAAAGATCCACCCACAACAAGCAACAACGACAAGTATACGAGTGGCTTGATTGAGAGGGAAATAAGGCAACCATCTTCAAAAGAAAAGGGCCAGTGTCAGCATGTACCATCCACCCTATGTTGTTCTGTCCATGCTATCACATCGCTTTGGCTTTTTGTTGCCAAGTCTTCTTGTTCATGCTCCAGTAGATGCACAGTGACAGATTCAACAGGCTGAACAATGGCAGAGTCGATAGTCCATGGCTTATGCCTCCCATCCTCATCATCTATAAACAGCCGTCGCTGGTGAAGCTCCACACTCTGGCTAATTCGGCTATAGCGTGGCCCAAATATTGACAGAGGGTTTGTTGGAGGTGTCGGCGATGTGTCTGGTACAGGAACGGTGAGGTGTTGGATTGTATTTCTATTGATGTCTTCTTGAAGGTGTTGAGCTGTTTGTGGAGGTGGAGACTTGGGTGAAACCTCATCCATGGGAGCTAGGATCCTCTGCTCTGGCAGGCCATGTTGAATGGGAATCAATGATGAACTCCTGATCTCATTCAAAAGAAAACTATTTCTTCTCCCATGTCTTTGATTGAATTCAACTGACCAGAGTTCTACAGAGTGCCATCCATGTGACAGCTCAAATTCAACTGCAACATACCATCATGCCAAGAAAACTGTGTCAGTCTGATATAGAGAGAGTAATGCCCAGAATCAGAGGGAGAATGTAGTAGCAGAGAATATAAGCTGGAAAGAAAGAGATGGTAAAGCTCTTCCTCACCTTTCCCAGCTGAAGATACTTCTGCAACATCCTCCATTTCCAGGTACCCATTTACATTTTCATTCTCAACAACCAAATCCTGCAATTCCTGTGACCTTGCTTGCAGTTGCACTGGTTGTTCACACACTTGTGACTTTAATTCTGCACTTTCAAAGTGCTTCTCCAGGGCTTGTGTCAGCATAGCTTTATCTTTTTCCTCCTCACATATTTCAACTGCTTCTCTTTCTACACAAAGCCCATCCACTTTTCTAAGAAATGAGACTTGCAGTTCTGGTACAACATCTTCCTCAACCCCCACTTTCGGCAATTCCTGTGACACTTGCTGATTCTTTGGCTGTCCACACCATTTTGTCACTTGCACTTCTAGAATCTCATTACCACAAGCTTGTGACTCCTGGTGCATACTTTCCATCCATGGTTTTGATCCAGCATCTTCCTCAGCAACCAATTCCTCTGCTTTGTATGACCTTGCTTGCAGTTGTACTGGTGGTTCATGCCCTTGCCTCACTTGGACTTCATGGACCTCATCAGAAAAAGCTTGTGACTCTTCATCTGGAATTTCGAAAGGCCCTTTTGACACAACTTCTTCCTCAACAACCAATTCATGTGGCTCATGTGATCCTGCTCGCAGTTGTGCATGTTGTTCACACCCTGGTGTCACTTGTACTTCCAGAATCTCATCAGCAGAAGCTTGTGACTCTTGGTCTGCAATTTCACCAGGCTTAGCAAGATCTGGAGCCTGTTTCAGTAGAGCTTCATCTGCTTTCTCCTCATATTTTTTCTCTACTTCATCTCTTGCTACATGAATTGCCTCTGCTCCCCTAAAGAACGACACTTGTAGTTCTGGCTCTTCCGCTTCCTCCTCCTCCTCCAGAGTCTCCTCTTGGTCCAATTTTGCAAAATACTCTTGAAGATCACTTAAATCAAGTGGTGTGGCTCTAGTGAACACTATCCCTCTTCCACCAGAACATCGCTGCGCAGCAACAGCCCTTGAAAAATGCACTGGGCAGTTTGAGGCTTGACTTTTGAAGAAATTTTTAGGCACACTTGCACCAATTGCTTTCTGCTCCACAGCTCTTAAAGCTGCAGACACAAACCCTTAGCATCAGAGCTCGATAGTTCTAAGACCATGAAGCATAAATCACCGTTAAGTACTGTGTTCCCAAAACATTTTTAAGAGTGGGAGGATGATCTGACCTTTCTTGCGAGCAAAGAATGACTTAGCATCTTCCTGCACACACTTTTTCTGGTTCTCCTTATGCAGAGATTCTGCCACTGGGCCAGGCACTCTTCTGGTCATGTTTGTTCCAAGCTTCTGCAGCATGCGCTTCTTCCCCGTGACATGCTGGCAATTGTTGCCGGGTCCAGAACCCTCCTCATGAATCACATTCTCCTTGAGTGCTGTTATTGACCTGAGTCCATCATCAACCCTACTATATATATCACATGCAACTCTCTCCCCATTCCTATTTCTCTCTGCTGTAGCGGAAGAAGGGTCTAGATCCTAGTCCTTTTTGTCATGTTAAGACGTTTTCTTGGTTTGTTACTCTCTTTGTTTTCTCTTGTTTTCTTTCTTGCCTCTTCCTGTCCCTAATACATGAGGAGGAATCCTAATCCTTAAAAGGCGAAGATTAAGGTCCTTTCCAAACGTAAGATTCTCTCTCTACTCTTGTGTTTGCTTCTCAATGTTTTATCGTCTGCCATGTTCCTGTCCATAACATCTATGAGGAAACCCAATGGTGAAGGGCCAGCACTTTCTTCCTCATTCTGAAACAACAGAAACCTCGCGGCTTTCTGTTTTATGTTGGCAATCCATGCAACCACAGCGAGGGAGACACACACAGACAGGGTCACTCACCTCTGTTGGAAGGTGAAAGGGCTGACATCGACTTGAAGAGGCTGCGAGACGGTAATGCGACCCCGACCTCTGCCATTCCGCCGCTCAAAAGTAGCCGCTACTTCACGGATCCGAGAACGCGAATTCGTCGCCCACTCCGCACTCCCTCCTCGTTCTCCTCCGCTCCCCTCCTCCCCTTTCTGCATCATCATAACCGTCCCCTTGCGCTTCTTGTGCAACAATGACGCCACATTTTCATCTCCGACAAGCGGATCTTGGTGATGATCCATCTTTACATCTCTTCACAAATTGCTCACATTTCTCCGTTCCTTTAAAAAAAAAACCCTCTTTTTCCTCCTCTTCCTTAAACCGCAAGCAGCAGCACTTCATCCACAATCACAAAACAGCCGGAGTTCTTCTCCGTCCGCTATATTACTTCGCTGAGCTGCGCCTCCGTCTGCAGAAAACTAAAAGTCGACAAAACCCTTACAATTCAATCCTA
>Ga0116227_10003795_pt1 | contig 33286 bp, 39 predicted proteins | sample S1TSphgellanicum_FD_89693 | JGI IMG/M metagenome (GOLD analysis project Ga0116227, IMG submission 89693) | Host-associated microbial communities from peat moss isolated from Minnesota, USA - S1T2_Fb - Sphagnum magellanicum MG | ecosystem: Host-associated > Plants > Peat moss > Unclassified... | reverse complement strand
TTGCCATAACGCAGCTACTTTGGTGCCTGAAGTATCATTTGCTCCCGCGTTTCTTTAAGTACTAATTCGGCATCAGTGAGCATGGCTTTTATTTCGGCAATCTCCCTAAGTTGATGCCTTTCGTCCAATAAAAGTTTTTCGTATTCGGTATGAAAATCGAAATCGATAGGTACTGTCATAGATTTTGCTTTGTATGTATAAAATTAAGAAATAAAAAAGCACCCATGCAATAGCAGGGTGCTTGTATTATGTTACTTTTTCAGGAGCGGTAACAGTTCTTCCGGGAACTCTTCCATCGGCCAGCCCTTTTTCAAGGTTTCGATAAGCAGGTAATACGCTTCCTTCCACGTGCCCTTGAAGTTGTACAATTCAGGATACCGCTCGGCATCAGCTAAAGTTGGAACATGGAATTGCGCTGTTCCGTCATCTTTGAGCCACACCTCGTATCCCCTTTCTTCGCTACTCCGTATGCAATTGTATGCATACGACGGCGCAAAAACGGCAATCACTAGTACGTTCTTGCGAAGCATTTCAGGGTTGTCATTATCAACAACAACACAAATCGGGCAGTAATCCCAGCCTGGCAAATTGCCAAACAGCTTTTTCCATTGCTCTAAGTGGTCGTCAATTTTTCCGACTTCCCACAGTTGCACTCCAAACTCTTCGTCAAGAGATGTGCATTCGAGAATCAAGGTGTCCGTTTGCGGCAATCGGGATAAAAAATAACTTAAGGCGGCTTGCTGCTTTTCTGTTAATGGCTGGCGCTCTGAGAGACTTTTTTGAATGTCGTTAAGGATTTGTATGTCCTTGATTTTAAGCGTTACGGTTTGCATTGTTTGGTCATTTGGTGACCAAAGCTTTAAATATATTTAACCCTCAGGACACCTAACGAATGTTAAATGAACAAGGTGTTTTTGATATTAAATCATGGTTCATTAAACGTGTCAAGACTAAAATATAGATACGGCGGTTTATCTGGAAATAAATCCAAAACATGCACTTGTTCTGTCTCTATTAAATGAGTGATGAAGAAATCAGGTTTAAATCTATCTATAAATTCACGTCCTAATTTCCCCCTCAAGTTAGGGAGGTATAAATCGTCAAACTCACTGGCTTGGTATGCCTCCAAGACACACTCAGCATGGCAACCAAAACTTATTAAAAGATTTAATACCTCTCTTTGATAAAATATTGGGAAAGATTTAAATAGGTATAAAATACAGGTAAGCCTACTTTTCCAAAACAACTCCCCTTGGATACTATTTGCTTCTTTACGTATTTTTTCCAAAGTATGATCCAAAGCAAGTAATTCAAAGAACGGCATTGAAAGCCTAATTTCCTTAAAATAATTATCCTTTGTAATATCACCAGTAGGATCATCTGACCAATAATGAATATTCAATATGTCATGCGCCAACTCGGGCTCGGCTTTCTGGTAAAAAGTATCGATAATTTCTAATAGGATATTGTCTGTGTCAAAATATAAATCATCTAAGTGAACACTGCATAAACCATCACTTAACAAAGTTCTATGATGAAAATAAATTACTTGCTCATCCTCCATGTAAGGTATCAAAAAATCCTCAAGAGAGAAATAACGATTTAAGATTTTGTTTGCAGGAAACGACAGGTCAAATCTAAATGAGTACGGAAAATTTTTGCCCGAGTAACTATTTGCCAGTTTTAAAAAAGCTTTCCATGTAAATGTATTATAATGAGAATGATATAAGAATGCGAGGTGGTATAGCGCCTTCGAAATACCCGGAACTAAGTTGTTTAGTTTAATTAAATCATCTTCTATAATGTCTACAAAACGTCCCTGGATACCTTTTGTAAATTTTGTTGTTCCAGTTTCATATTCCTTTGCGATCACAAACAATATTTTAAATATTGAGCTTTTGTAAATTTCGCCAAAAGGAAAACTTTCAACTATTGGCCTCCAAGCAGCGTTATAATAAAGTATTTTATTTATAATTTCATCATTGTCCTCCGAAGTTAATTCAATATAATTATTTCCTATAAGATATTTCTTATAACGTTTTAGTTCTATTTGTCTATCGGCAATAATAATCTTTATGTTTTCAAAGGCACTGATTTTTGCAAATAAGTCTTCTATATTATCATCACCTTTTTCAAAAATCGACAAGTCATCTATTATGATAAGATATTTTAAATTATGAACAATATTTTTTAAGCCATCGCTTAGAATTTCTTTTAGGCTGTTAAGCCATAAAATAATAAGTCCCTCATCGACACACGCTTTAGAAATCTGCCTTAAAAAGGTAGTTTTGCCAATCCCGCCCAATCCATGAACAAACACAGAAATTACAGGTTCCCATGAATATGACGCTTTAATTTCTTCAATAACTTGTTCGGTAATCGCCCTTTTGCAATGCCAGTCATTGGCGATCCCGGCCCATTGACAATTATTTCGCTGCTTTGCCATATAAAAGTCCTCAACTGTATGCCCAGGGATATTTTTCTTTTGTATTCGAAAAAACTCTTTATCTATGACTTCACATCCGCTTATTTTCCCATTCTTTAAAAAGTAGCTTCCTGTATCTTCATCAATTTCTGTATTTAGATAGCTTTCAAATAAATCAATGGTAGACGATTCAAACGACATGTCTGTAGTCAACGGTACTTCATTTCTGTATTCATCTAATTCCCGATAAAAAAATCTCCATAGCGCATCTATCCCCAAGACTTCGTTAAAGTGGAATTTAAAAGCAAGAATGTATTTGCTGTTTTTGTCCGTCGAGAAAGTCAACACGTATTTTCCCTTTGAGTTGGTTTCCTCTAAGTACTTATTGATTACTTTCTCCCGGAGTTCATTTAAGAAACCTGCTTTATAAAGTACTCTCGATGATCGTTGCTTGGCCATAATTGATAGAGCTGCCCGGTGTTCTAAACGGTGAAGACCGTTGGTCTAACCGGTGGACAGGGCTTTTCCTTTTCCCGTCCTTTGACTTATTAAAAATAAAATAAATATGGGAAATAATAAAGAAAATATCCAATCCGAAAATAACGAGAGTAAAGTTAAGACACAATATCATGTTTCAAAAAGCCGCCACCTCTATATCCAAGACCTCCTTAATGAGTGGAACCAAACGCCACCCGCAACAAACCAATCCACTAACTCAAAACCCAAAACCAAATGAAAAAGCAACCAAAAGGCAGACCGGCATCAATCAAGTCAATGGCACGCGCGAAAATGCGCGAGAACAAGGAAGCACTTCCCGACCTGCTTCGGGCACTATCGGGCGAAGGTCTGCCAGAACACGATTCCCCGTTCAAGCTCTATCTCAACGGGAAGCTTATCGGCTCTGCCGGGGCGAACAAGCCCAACGAAACCACTAAACCCAGCGAAAATGAACCTAAGTAAAACAACGTTCAGGTCGTCCGAATTGGACGGCCTGCTAAATCAAAGCTTCGCAACCATTGCCAAGCAAGCGGAAATTAACGCGGAAACCTACGCGAACCGAAACCTGCCCGCACCGGGCAGCACGGACATTGGCCCGTTCTACAACGAGCTGCACCACAAGTTCCAATGCCTGCTGGACGAGATCAAAAGGCACCTTCAGGGAAGCGCGGGCATTGACGAGGTAGTCGGGCACGGGAAGCTGGCCGACCGCCGCATACAGGATGCCCAGAACCAAAGGTCCCTCGCCAGGGAGCAGGCGCAGCTGATAGCGACGAAAATGCAAGGCATGGAGCCGCCTTACAGCATCAAGAAGATGACTGCCGCATACGCCCTTATCGTCCTGCTCAGCCTGGGTGACGGGCTGTTCAACCTGGGAGTCTTTACCTCGTGGCGCTCCGGCTACCTGGAGGCGCTGGGCATGGCACTGTTTTTCGCACTGCTTATCGCGGTGATAGCCCACTTTTTCAAGTGGATCGTGGCGTTCGGAAAGTCCCCCGCCCAAAAGCGGCTCATAACGGCAGGCGTGTTCCTGGTAATGCTCAGCCTTTTCAGCTTCATGGCGATCAGCCGCTCGGCCTACCTTGAGCAGCAGGACTATCAGGAAACGCGAATCCGCAACTCCTATTCCCCCGTCCCCTTCGTGATCATAAGCATGCTCATTTTCACCGCCTGCGTGATTCTCAGCGCGGTGTATTGCCCGACCCGCCAGCAGCAGCAGGAGATGCGGGAATACCTCATGCTCCTTGAGCAACACATCGAACAGCAGGCGGAAATCGACCGACTGGAAGCGCTCGAACATGCCATCAGGCAGGAGCATCTCGCCCTGCGCCAGCTGCACGCTTCCGTACTCGATTACGGGGAAGCCTGCGAACTGCTCGCCATGTCAAGGGCCCGCGAGGCCCTGGAAACCTTCAAAAAGCACAACATGACGCGCCGGCAGGACAACTGCCGCCCAGTCTCATTCGACAGCGTCGAATACCCCTTTACGTTTATCACGAACTTCCAACGCAACCCCCGCAACCCATGAAGACCATGCTTACCTCACTCTGCCTTGTGGCACTTTTAGCGTTACCTACAAGCTGCACCGACCCGGGAAAACTCCTCGACTATGACATAACCGTACTCCTTGACGTGACGGACGGAATGGCAGCCTACCCAACCTCGGGCGAAATAGAGTCGCAATTGAACCTCAAGGCGCAGCCGTGGCAAAGCGTCCGCGTAAGCGTGACCTATGTTAGCGACAAGGACATTAATGACGCTACAGCTGTTACGCTGGAAGGCGGAAACGAATGGACCGGAAACCTGCCGCAACGCAGGGCAACGATCGAGCGTTTCAGGCAGCAACTAGCATCATCCCTTGCGGTCAAGGCGAATGCGAAACTTCCCTATTCGATCGTTTACCGCGCCGTCGCCACTGCCGCCAACGAGCTTGCGGCTTCAACCGCAGCCAAGCGCTGGCTGATAGTTGCGTCAGACCTTCGGGAGCATACGCCCTACCTTAGCTTTTACGATTCGCAAACCCTTTCCAGGCTTCAGAATGAACCACAAGCCATCGCTCGGCAGCTTGAGGCAATTATGCCACTCAAGCGGCTGGACGGGATTCAAATGTGGTTGCTGTACGACCCGGCCAACTACGGCGATAGTGAATCCTACACGCGAATCGCGAATTTCTACAAAGGGGTGTTTGAAGCCCACGGTGCCGTAACCCATATCGCAAACAAGTTCCAGCCGCTATGAGCGTAGTTATCCAATTTTTAAAATTCCTCTGCTACTGCCTGCTGGCGGTAGCGGAGTTTATCCTCAAAATGGCGCTGGACATAATTCTCCAGGCCAAGAAACCTTTTCAATAATCCCATGCACATGAAACTGCAAAATATGTTTTTCAAGCCGGTAAACGAGCCGCACAGCGCGGAGTTCGGTAGCATTGGGCTCATCGGCTCATGGTTTAACAAGGGCTTCGTGGTCGGCAGATACAAGCGATTGACCGAGGCCAAAAGTTTTGAAGGGGTATTGCTTAGCGGGCCGACAGGTAGCGGTAAAACCAGCCGGTATTTACTTAAGCAACTGTTTTCACTCACCTCTGGCAGTCTGCTTATCAACGACCCGCAGGGCGAGTTATGGCATTATTCCAGCGGCTATTTGAGCGAAAAAATGGATCATGTCTACTCAATCAATTTTAGTGACGCGTCTAAATCGGCAGGCTTTAATCCTTTTTCCCGCATCAAAAAAGCTAATGACGTCAACAAGCTTGCCAGCCTCCTAATCAGCAGCACGCTGGACAAAGGTAATGGAGATATTTTTTGGTCACTAGCCTCAACCAACCTTACGGCAGTTTTGATAAGGATTTTGCTATACCAGCCAAAGGACTTTCACAACGTCGCAAACCTGATCAGGCTGCTCCACTTTTTCGCGGTGCAGCCCGAAAAGGTGGATGCATGGGTAGCTCAGACCAACGACGAGAAGCTGATAATTGACTACAAGTCAATATTGGCAATCCCCGCTAAAACGCTTGATAACGTGTATGCGTCCGTTAAGAGTGCCCTGCAAGTATTTGATGATGTTGACATCGCAAAAACCACGGCGTTTGACACCGTAAACTTTGACGATTTGCGCAAAAAAAGGGTGGCAATTTTTCTCAATAACGCGTTGGGCGACCAAAAATATATCTCAATCCTTATTTCAATCTTTTTTGACCAGTTCTACTCATACGCCCTTGAAACATTGCCAACAAAGCAGGATAACAGCATATATGTGCTCTTAGAGGAGGCCGCTTCCCTTTATATCCCCATGCTTGCGCAAGCCACCGCCACCAGCCGCAAGGCAAAAGTTGCCAACTATGTAGCGGTACAAGCCCATTCGCAATTGAAGTCATTTTACCGAGAGCAGGCAGAGACGATAAAATCCAACCTTAGGTCAAAAATTTGGCTTACAGGACAAACGTCCATAGACGAACTGCGAGAAATTGAAACACTAAGCGGAAAGCGGATTTACAAGGACGAAAAGGGGGTTGAGCGTACCGTGCCGCTTATCGGCGTGGATAACATACGCATGCTACCGGAAAACCGGAGTCTTATCCTTTCCGGAAATCATCCGATAATTTTGGCCAGATCGTCGGCGTATTTTAATTCCCCTATATATCGCAGGCGGGCGTCGCGACCCCCGGCCACCTTTGAAAAACACATTCCTGACAAACCAATACCAATGATTGAGTAATGAAAATACGCAGCAAGGCATTGTATGGCTACTTACGGCAAGCCCGGGTACTTAACGGCGCTCCTGAGGCAATCGAATTAGCTAAAAAGCGGTATAGGGCACTGTATAAAAAGCGATGGAAACAGCAAAAAAGGCCACAAAAGGAAATGCGAATAATGTTTACGTTGAAACAGTTCGAGGCGATAAAGTATCACGCGGGATTGAGTGGGCTGCGCCCCACCCCTTACGCGCGAAAGGCCATTATTGCATCGGTAGAAACGAATTACAAACCCCTAAGCGAGGAACGCCTTTCAAGGTCGCTGCAACTGTTAAGCATGGCGGCCATTTCCCTTTCAAGGCAGTTCCCCGCGCCGCAGGCTGCAATCGCGATGATAGACGAGGCCGAAACCATACTGATCTCGCTCGTAAAAAACCAAATTAATGGCAGATGAAAAACAGCAGCAAGGAACAGGCCCAGGAACGGGAAAGTGGGGCCGCAAGAGAAATCTCGGCCATCCGAAAATCCCATGGTCAACCAGACCGCAACAGGGTCACGGATTTTGGGAACTTGGACGAGCAACGGGAAGATGAGGAAAACATGAAGGAATACGCCCGCTATATCGAGGGCCGGGAGGCGTGCCCGAGAGTGTGGAACGGCGTGGAGGAACCGGAACGCTGACGGCGGGCAATTGCCGTACTGCCGCGAAGCCGTAAACGAACACTGAACAAAAGACAATGAAAGCAATTGAAACAGAGAGGGCAAGACTGCATGACATGTCGCCGCAGGTATCCCCCGAAGAAAGGATGAAGCACGACCTTGAGGCGGAAAAGTTCAATTACAGCATCGCGCTTAGCGAGCTTTCCTCCTACAAGGAACATTCGAAATTGCAGGCAGCGCCGGGCCGGGGCGCAAAAAGCGAGCATTCGTGGACAGACCACCAGGGGCGCGTTTGGGTAACCGAAAACACCATCAGTCTGTCCGTTCGGAAGGAAATGAAAATGGTCCTGCACGTGATACGGAACTACGAAGCCAGGCATGGTGAACGGAGCCGCGAGGAGCAGGCTCTGGACGAGATTGTTAGCCTTAGGACGGCGGGCCGTGAGCATGGCCCCGACAGGCTGGCGCAGTTTGATAAGCAGGCCGTCCAACCTAATTCCGTGAAATCCACTACCCGTATTGATTCCGAACGGATATTCCGGCATGGGATGGAAAAGGAGCGATAAATTGATACAAGCGATGGTAAACTGGGGAGCTTTTGGAACAAAGCTGAGGCCATCATTTTACAGCATGCTATAAACACTTAAAGCAATGGAAGAAGAGAAACACAGCGATGACGGCATGTCTGAATCGCGCGAGCGGGCGCTAGAAGATGCCTACGAGGCCAGGGAAAAGGAATACCGCCGGGCCGTGCACTACCTGGAGCGGCGCGAGCAGCGGGCGGGCGGCCCGGCAAACCCTTACGGCCACAACGAGAAGCAATACGTATGGATTGATGGCAACGGCGAGCCCCAACTGTGCAACAAGCCTATGGCCCCGGAGGATGCCCGGGCCCTGGAACAGGCGTTGCTCGTTACCGAAGCGTTTGAGCTTGATTACGATCAGGAGCCCTGGGACAGTTTCGATGCCCCCTCTTACGAGGAGATGGAGGTGCAGGAGGTCGCCTATTGGGGCGAGAGAGCGCGCGAAATCACGGAGCGGCGGGAACGTTCGGGCGAGGAAGAGTACAACAAACTGAAGCAGGGCGAGGAGGAGATGGAAGTGTATTCATGGCTGCGGAATCGCTCTGAGAGGGAGGACCCGTTAAGGGAGATGGACGGCGATTTTGAGCGGTAATCATATTATCTGCAAACCGTGCACATGCCAAAAAACATAGACCGCCAGCGCCACCACGATGTAACTATCGCGGAGGTGCTGGCGTGCACTGACTTCGCACACCTCTCCGAAACCGAGGCAAATGAGGTAGTTGAAGTCCTGAAAACTTTTGCCGAAATAGCCTGCGATTTTTATGAAAAAGCGGCTAAAAAAGGAGGAAATGCCATTTAGAATTCGTATCTTGAAGGCATTATCAGCAACAAAAATTCGTTTTTTATGGAACAATTGGACGTTTTCAAAGCCTTCGGCAAGGGCCAAAGTGTAAAGCTAACCAAGAATGGAAATTGCGTGGTGTACACCCGCGTGAGCAGCAAAGATCAGTTGGAAAACATGAGCTTGGAAACCCAGCGAAAGGCGTGCCTGCAATATGCCATACGGCACGGATACACCATCCTAAAAAATTTCGGCGCAACGAACGAAAGCGCAACGAACGACGAGCGAGCGGAGTTCAAGGCCATGCTTGAGTACGTGAAGAAAAGCAAGGAAAAGGTTTCCAAAATATTGGTAGCAAGCTATGAAAGATTTTCGCGAAACGACCACGCTATATGGCTTACGATGCAACTTCGTGCTTTGGGCGTGGAAATCGTCTCGGTATCGCAGCCCATAGAACTTTCTAACCCGTCCGGGCGAATGCAGCAATCCATACTTTATTTGTTCGGGCAGTTTGACAACCAGCTCAGGCGTGACAAGTGCGTTGCCGGAATCAAGGAAATGCTGTCACGCGGCGAGTGGCCGACCATGCCGCCCCTTGGGTACGACATCAGGAGCATCAACGGCAAGCGCAGCATTATAGCGAATGACAAGGGCAAGCTGATACGCCAGGCGTTCCACTGGAAAGCCCATGAGGGACTTTCCAACGAGGCCGTCCGCAGCAGGCTCAGAGAACGGGGCTTCGCCGTGTCGCACCAGCGCATATCCGAGATGTTCAGAAACCCGTTCTATTGTGGATTGATGGCCCATAACATGCTTGAGGGCAACGTGGTAAAGGGCAACCACGAGCCCATCGTTTCACATGAGCTCTTCCTGCGAGTCAACGGCGTACTGTCCAGGAACGCGCAGGGCTATTCGATACTTGAGGAAAACGACCGGTTGCCCCTCAAGCGGTTCCTATTATGCGCCACCTGCGGGAAGCCCCTAAGAGGCTATGTCGTTCAGCGCAAGCAGTTGCATTACTACAAGTGCAATACCGCGGGCTGCAACAACAACCGCAGCGCGAACGACCTCAATTCCCGCTTCGCCAGCATCCTTGAGTTTTTCAAGCTTGACGTGGCGTCCGATGCATTGGGGCTGATAGCTCAGCAGGCAGTCGCCACCTTCAACCAGCGCAACAGGGGCAACGAGGACGCATATCAATTATTGCAGTCGCAGCGCAACGAGATTACAAAGAAGATAGAAAGATTGGAGGAAAGGTTCATCAACGAAGATATTGGTGGCGAGTTATATTACAAGTACCTTGAGAAATTCACCGAGGAACGAAAGGAAATCGACAGCCAGCTGGACAAGGCGTCGAATAAGGTGTCGAACCTTGCCGAATGCGTGAAGACGGCCATTGATTTCGCCGTCAGCATGCCCGAAAGGTGGCTTTCTGCCGATTACCTGACCAAGCAGCGATTGCAGTTTCTGCTGTTCCCCGAGGGCATCACGTATGACAGGAAAAGCGACCAGTGTCGAACCCAGAGGATAAACTCCGTATTCCTGTATTTGGCTCATCTAGGGCAGGTTTTGGCCAACAAAAAAAGCGGCATACCCGACTTGAACATCGACTATGCCGCTCTGGTAGCCCGTAGGGGAATCGAACCCCTGTTTCCAGAATGAAAATCTGGCGTCCTAACCCCTAGACGAACGGGCCTTTCGGCATTCAAAAACTCAACAATATAAACCTTGCTTTTTTGAACGGTGCAAATATAGGGATATTTTCAGTACATCAAAACGATATTTAACAGCGTTACATTAAATGCTAATTTTCAAGATATTTACCTTTTTTTAACACGTCGGCAAAAACTTGATAACCAGCATCATTCGGATGTAAGCCATCAACACAATATTCAGCTTTTAAATGATTTTCGCTATCTAAAAAGTATGGATACAGATCAATAATGGTTACATTTTTAGCCTTTAGTTTACGGATGGCATCGTTCACAGCCAAGATATGCTCGTCTTTACCATAGTGATTAGGAAACTTTTGGAAGGCCGAGTTTACAGGTAATAGTGTATAAAAATAGATCTGTGTATCGGGCGATCCTTTACGGATGCGGGCTATCATCAATTTATGATTCCGGGTGATGATGCTATCGGGCACATTGCGCGATATATCGTTTATGCCGATCAGGATGAAGATCTTTTTAGGATGCCCGGCTATTACCTCGTCCATACGCTCTAAAACACCAAAAGTCAGATCGCCGGATATACCGCGATTTTTAGCTTTTGGCTCATTTAACAACTTAGCCCAATCGCACCGGGCAGTAATGCTGTTACCTAAAAACACAATACTTTCGGTAGTAATCGGATTGGCATTAAACTCTTGTAGTTTTTGAGCGGTAATTTTAGGGCGGTAGCTACTATCAATAAAACCTTTGGGATATACTGCGGGTACAGCAGAACTGGTTGCCGGCGGTGCAACCTGAGCCAATACAGATCCTGTAATGGCAAATACTCCAACGGCTAATCCTAATGTTCTTTTTAATGATCTTTTCATTTTATTATGATCCTTATACATTTTCAGGTTTCAATTACAACAACAAATTGGGATAGTCGGTAATAATGCCATCAACACCAAGCGCTTTCAGCGCGTCAATTTCTTCTTTTGTATCTGGCGTCCAGGGTAATACTTTGATTCCTTTATCATGGCATTCTTTAACCACATCGGCAGTTACCATTTTAAAGTTTGGGCTATAAATAAATGGAGTGAAACCCAGATCATCCATGTTTTCGGCAGTTGTTTTTTTGTTATCAACTAACCAGGATGTGCGTACGGTAGGATATTTTTTATTGATGATCTGCAGCGTACGTTTATCGAAAGATTGGATCACTACATAGGATAAAATCTTTTTCTGTGTGATTACATCCATTAACAACTTTACAAACGTTTCCGGGTCAGGATTAACCGAGCTATCGCCTTTCTCGATGCTTTTGGTTTCGATGTTATAAAATATCTGTCGCTTGCCGGTAGCTTTAATATGCGCCTGAACGGCATCTATCAAATCGGCTAACAAGGGCATATTAACTTTCATCTTTTTTTGTTGCGGAAACTTGCTGTAATCTTTTGAACCTACGTCGAACTTGGCAATATCGGCATAGTTCATTTTATAAAGCACATACTTTTGCTTATCCTCTTTAGGTATTTCTTTACCATCCGGCGTAAGCGAGAACAGCGGATTCACATACTCATCGTGCGAAACGATAACTTTACCATCGGCTGTAATATGAGTATCCATTTCCAGAGTTTCCATACCCATATCAACTGTATTTAACATAGCAGGGATGGTATTTTCGGGCATTAGCCCACGCCCTCCACGATGTGCTTCCCTATCATAAGCTGGATATGGTGCATTTTTCATTTGATTGCTTTGCTGTGCTTTACAAATATTTATTGTTATGCAGACTGCTGTTAGAACAAGATGTGCGGCTTTTTTCATGGGTGATTTATTAGTTGCTAAATTAACCATTTCAGCATTCTAAATTTACCTCGTATAACATCGTAACAAGAAAATAACCAAACTGACAAAAAACACATAAAATAAAAAAAGCCGGCTTATAACCGGCTTTAATACAAAATAATACGGCTTATACTAAAAGGTAAAGATATTGGAGACCTTACCATCTAAACCATTATTTGAATGATAGGTTACTCTTACATACGCATCCTCGTAAGAAGTTTCAAAACTAAAAACGATGTACGTTGCCGATGTAGGTATATCTTGTTTAACATAGATCTCGCACCAATCGTCGCTTGTAGATGCACTCGGGCTATCATATACAGTTACATATCTGCCGGCAATTGAGCCTGAAATAGATACCGACCTGGCTTCGTCATTTGGATGAACCTGTGAGCCATTTAAAAAGAAATTACCATAAGTTAAATCCACCTGATAAGTAGACGAACCTCCAATGGGTACTGTCCAAACCAAATCCTGGGTTCCATTATTCCCTTCCCAGAAATCGACATGTCCGTTAGTGACAACATTACTACTCCCAGGGATAAACTGACCGTAACGATAACCACCACCACCGACTGGATCTCCGGCAGGAGGATCATCGGGACCAGGGGCGGGAGTAAACGGATCTTTTTGAGCGAATGTGGCTTGCGCAAACAGCATAGCTGCTGCAAAACTTAGCAGTAAATAAATTTTTTTCATAAGTTATGTTTTTGTATCGCAATATATATTATTATTAATATATAAAAAACACGTAATATAATATTTACATAATCCACTACCGCATGTAGGCCAATCAATAATGCGCTTATTGTGTACTGCCCGCTCAATACAATAAATTGAGGCGGATGTAACTTTTATTAATTACGATAGTCTTTATCTTCGTAATAACCTGACCATGTTGTATGAAGAAAATTATAACTGCTGTTCTCCTCTTTTTATCTGCAAACGCATCCTCGCAAAGCAATAGCAATCAATACCGTAAAGACTTTGACCTTTTTTGGGATACTGTTAATGACAACTATTGTTATTTTAATAAAAAGCCGATAGACTGGCTCAAGATCAAAAATATTTATGCTGTCCAGGCCGATACAGTTACATCCAAACGTAGCTTTACAATGCTGATGGAACGGGCGATCAATGAATTATATGATCATCATTGCTCGCTGAATACCAATACTCCATTTTCGAGGCGACTGGTACCATCGGGTGCGGATATATGGGCGGCGTTTGTAAATGGCAAGGCTGTAATACAAGAAGTGCGGATGGCATCGGGCGCGGATAAGGCAGGTGTTAAAGCAGGCATGGAAGTTATAGCAGTTAACGATATACCTATAATTCAGGCCATATCATCATATTCGCCACATACTAAGGATGCCGAAGCACTAAATTTTGCTTTAAGGTTATTACTTGCAGGCAACCATGTTACAGCAAGAAAAATATCGGTTAAAAACAATGGCGGCGTACTTGATTTTTATCCCGATAAAGATGGCATGCTGCTTGATCATATTCAATATAAAGCTAAAGTTGAAAGTGCCATTTATGGTACTATTGGTTATATCAAAATCAACAACTTTTTGTTTGACAATGATATTATTGCACAGTTTGACAGTGTGTTAAACACTATGTTAAATAAGAAGGCTATTATATTAGACTTTCGCGAAACGCCAAGCGGCGGCAACACTACTGTAGCCCGGGCAATATTGGGCAGATTTATAACCCATGCGCAGTTTTACCAGAAACATGAGCTATACGCCGAAGAAAAAGAAACCGGGGTAAAACGTAGCTGGGCAGAAATTGTATCGCCACGAGGCAAACCTTACCTTAAACCAGTAGTAGTTTTAGCCAACCATTGGACAGGCAGCGTTGGCGAAGGGATAGTGATAGCCTTTGAGGGGATGAAACGTGCAACCGTTATTGGCACCGAGCTTGCCCGATTGAACGGAGCTATTAATAGCGTTAATATGCCTAATACACATATTGGGTTTAGCATACCTACCGAGCGGCTGTATCACGTTAATGGTGTTCCGCGCGAGTTGTATAAGCCCACTATTATGGTTGATGTTACTAAGCCTTATCATGGTGATTTGATACTGGATACCGCGCTTAGTTTTTTGAAAAAGTAATTGTAATAGAGATCAGCATACTCTGGCGCTGTCTATCTCGTGATCAGTTTGTTACATCACAATTATATACAGTAGAAAAGTTCAAGCTATCAAGCTTTCTTTAATGCAAAAATAAACCTCGATCCTTCGCCGGGTTTGCTTTCTACCCAGATGTGGCCATGGTTGGCTTCAATGAATTCTTTACAAAGTACCAGGCCCAAACTGGTACCTTTTTCGTCGTTAGTGCCATCGGTACTCACGTTGCTCAAGTCGAAGATGTGGTTGATACGGTCGGGCTCAATGCCAACGCCATTATCCTGAACGATGAATTGCACTTCAGTTCCATTTTTGGCAGTTTGGGTACTGATAGTTACATCTCCACCTTCGGCAGTGAACTTTACAGCATTTGAAAGCAGGTTACGGAGTACAAACTCAAAGTGATCGGGATCAGTAACTACGCTAACATCCTTATTTACCTTATTATTGATATTGATATATTTAACGCCGGCGGCACCGGATAAGAGTGCAATGTTGCGCTCGATGATTTGAGCAGGGTCGAGATTTATAGGATTCAGGCGAATACCCTTGATCTGCATTTCGCCCCATTTAAGCAGGTTGTTCAAAATATCAAGCGATGCACTGCTGGTTGCCGATACTACACTGATAAGTTCTTTGCGTTCGTCGGGTTCAATATCATCCTCGTTAATTACCTGGAGTAAGCCAATAATGGTTGAAAACGGTGCTCGAAGATCATGAGCAAGCACCGAGAAGAGTTTATCTTTTACACGGTTGGTTTCCTGCAGTTCCGTATTGGCACCATTGAGCAATGCATTAAGCTTGCTGGTTCGGTAAAAAAACAACCCCATTACCATCAACAACAAAATAAAGGCGATGGCAAAACCCAAAATAACCCTGCTAATTAATTGCTGACGGGCGTTTTGATATTCAAGATCTTTAACGTTTGCCTGAGATTTACTGAGATCGTAACCAGCTTGTAAACTGACGATCTGCTTGGTCATCCGTTGCAAAAAGTATTTATCGGCAATAGTGTATTGCTCTTGCTTAGCAGCGTAAGCTTGCTTATCATCACCCAGATAATGATACATATCGGCCATACGGCCCAAAATTTCGATGGCTTGCTTTTGAGCACCTTTTTCTTTCACTTTATCAAGCGCCTGTTTAAAATAAACCAGAGCCTCTTTGGCATTGGCCTGCCCATAGGTTTCGGCAATGCTCATCATGGTTTGGTACTCGCGAATAAAGTTGTTAATGGCTTGTGCTTTTACTAAAGCTTGTTTTTGCAGCGCTATAGATTGATCTTTAAAACCCTGCTTATTATACAGAGCTGCAAGGGTATTCATCAAGGTGATGTTCAAACCCTGGTATTCGGGCCTATTGCTCAAGGCAAGTCCTTTTTCCAGATAGGCTTTAGCTTTATCGTATTCGCCGGTTTCACGGTATATATTGCCGTAATCGATGTAGATATTGAGGCTTAGGTTTGATGTTGGCAAAGTTTTGTTAATCTCTTCGGCCTGATTCAATATTTTGAGCGCGGTATCAATTTTATGCTGCAAAATATAAACCTCGCTAATGGTAAGGTAGGCTTCCATTTTACCGGGCAGGTTTTTGTTTTGTTCGCTTATTTTGAGCGATTCGAGGAAGTAATCGAGCGCTTTATCATAATTACCTTTCCGGTTTTCTACCACACCCAGGCGAATAGTTTCGGTAGCGATGCCTTTAGCCGAGTTAACACGCTTGTACAGTTCTATGGCTTCGAGGTAGTTTTGGCGCGATTCATCAAACTTGCCAACGTTATCCTGAATCATGCCCAACTGGTTGAGTACTTTGGCCAGGCCAACATCGTCATGATTGGCACGAGCCAGCGCTATAGCCTTTTGAGTGAAGTAAATGGCCGAATCGGGTTTGTAATAGCGGTATTTGCTGATCAATTTATCATAATCGGCAACGGTAAGCTGAGCGGTACTTTTGCTATCGGCAGGCGTTGGCTTGGCGCAGGCATATATTGGCACCGCCAATAAAAATAATATGATGCGCTTGTAGAAAGCCATATATAAAGGAGCCTATTAATCTCGGGTAATGTATTCTTACAGGCTAAAATAGGGTTATATTTATAATTACGCAATCGGTATTATTAACAATTGCTTAAAAACCATAAACAGCAGGTTTATTTTGCCGAATAATCAGAAAACACCAGGTTATCAGAAAAAAATGCCAGCACCTTTTGATTGATGCGCCTCCCGATGTTACTGGTATGTGTACCGGGGTATATATCAAACGCGTGTTTTATACCGTATTTAGTCAATTCGGTATCCAATACTTTAATACTGGAAGCTATGCCTGGGATATCTTTATCGCCTGCATCAAACCCAATAGCATGCAATTGTTTAAGATTGTTGATATACTGATCAAGCGTGGCCAAAGGCGCGTTCGCTATGATTTTGGCTTGTATGGCTGGCAGCATTTTGCCATCTTTAAAAGGCAGGTCCAAATAAAATGGAGGGTTAGCCAAATCAGGTGCCCAGGCTGCTAAAGATGCTATTGTGTACTTGGTGAAAAAATCAGTCTTGTTAAAATCAGCTATAGTTTTGATGCTTTCCAGCCTGCTCATTTGAGCGGGGGCAAAATCAGCCATATAAGGCTCTAAACTTGCCGGGCTTAGCATGTATATAGATGAGAAAACATCGGGATGTCGCTCTCCTATCCGCATAGTTCCATAACCACCCATAGAGTGGCCCGCTAAACCACGGCTCGATGCTTTGGGTATGGTGCGGTAATGGTTATCCATATAAGCAACCATCTCTTTACTTACAAAATCTTCCCAGTTACCGCTGGTGATAGAGTTGGAGTACATGCTTCCGCGGAAGCGGGTATCGGCATCGGCGGTTACAAAGATCATCTCTTTGACTCTGCCCGATGCAAATACGCTATCTAATATAGCGGGCAGGTTGATCCAGTGTTTGGTTAGGCCGTACCATTTGGAGTCGTTATCGGTAAAGCCATGTAAAAAGTACACTACCGGATAATGGCGTTTTAGACTTGTTTTATAGCTGGCAGGCAGGTAAACAGACAAGCTGCGATCGGTTGAATCGCCGTCAAGGTTACCTTCTAAACTTTTGCCGTGCAACTTGATATGTACTACCGTACCTTTAGCAGCTTGGCTATAGCCTGATGAAATGCTGAATACTACACATAGTACTGTTATGGATAACGCGGCAAATAATTTCATGATGATGATAAGCTGAGCTGGTTAATACCTTATACCCTGGTAAATGTAAGCGTTTTACCTATAAATTTAAAGTGCCAGTAGCCGGTTACTTTAAGCTCGCCCTGGGGGTTTATATAGGCCGATGAATCCCAGTGATGACCGTGCAGAGCATCATAAATCACTCCTTTTTCCCAGGAGTTTGATTTGGGTACGTACACCAGCTTCTCTAAAATATTTGAACCCAGTATTTTTTGGGTGCGCAGTTTTGGGTCGGGGTTATCTGCATCCAGGCGGGTTTCCATAGGGCGACTTTTATCGTCGGCATCATTAAACCAGATAATTTTGGCTTTGTAGTTTGTTGGGCCATCCTTGTAAATCTCGACAGTAAGGTTTTTGGTATTGATCATCCATTTACCGCAGATCAGATCCTGAGGTGGCACCTTAACAGCCGCGGCTTTTTGAGCGAGTACCGTATCGCCTAAAGCAACAAAACAAAACATCGCAATGATGTACTTATAAAGTTTCCCCTGTATAATTACCATTGCCGTGAAGGTAATAATTATGATACATGGGGCGAAATTTTATTAGCTATTATGATAAAACAATATCCGTAAAAACCGCATTAATATAGCTTTACAACTAAAAGTGGTTCGCGAGAGTTTCTTAGAAGTAGATTTTTTCGTAATTTTCCAAAACTAATACACCAACATCTCCACATGAATTCGTATCAGGTCGATCTTACAAATTGTGATAAAGAACCTATCCATATACCAGGCAAAGTACAATCGCACGGTTTTTTAGTGGCCGCTAACAGCAGTCAAATCATTACCTACATCAGCGAGAATATTAAACCTTTTATTGATGATGATGCCAAAAATTACTTAGGCAAACACATTAGTGATTTGGAGGCTAAGCTAAAAATATCGGGCACACAGCTTAAACTAAGCCAAATATTAGCCATAGGCGGCGGTTATGAAAACCTGAACCCGTTTATGTTAACCCTTAACAGCAAGCCTTATAACCTGATCGTTACTGCATCGGGAGAGGAATTGGTGCTTGAGTTTGAAACAGTAACATCTGATCTGGACATCGACGTTCAAAAAACCATTGGCCGTTCGGTATCCGATATCTTATCAGGTAAAAATCTTAACGCCTTACTTAATAACGCTGCCGCTGAGATCAAAAAGATCATCCAGTATGATAGGGTAATGATCTACAAATTTGGTGAGGATGGGCATGGCGAAGTGGTTGCCGAAGTGAAGAACGACGACCTTGAACCATTTTTAGGTTTGCATTATCCTGCATCAGACATCCCGAAACAAGCCCGCGAGCTTTATAAAATTAACCTGACACGCATTATAGCCGACGTAAATACCGAAAGCTCGGCTATTATTACACATAACGAAGGTGCCCCGCTTGATCTGACGCATTCGGTTTTACGGGCCGTATCGCCTATCCATATCCAGTATTTGAAAAACATGGGGGTGGAATCGAGCTTTAGTATTTCGCTTATAGCGCATGGCGAATTATGGGGTTTGATAGCCTGTCATAATTACTCGCCAAGATTTATTAACTATAGGGCGCGCGATGCTTCGAAACTGATCGGCCAAATCCTGTCATCAGCCCTGGAATACAGGCAGGATGAAGAGGATGTAGAAAAATCAACCCGGTTAACAGCCGCGGCTGCCTCACTTGCTCATTTTATTGAAAAAGACAATTACATTGGCGACGCGTTAACTAAAAACGATGTCACCGTAAAAGATATTACAACCGCTACCGGTGTGGCACTGATTTTTGACGGTGACGTTACCACTTTGGGCACTACCCCACCAAAAGAGCAGATAGCCGATATTGCCCGATGGCTGAAAACTAACATGCAGGATTCCATTTATTACACGCACCGTTTCCCGGAGATATACCAGCCTGGTAAACAATCGAGCGATGTGGCGAGCGGAATTTTGGCCTGTATGCTATCCAAGGAGTTATCGGAAATGATCATCTGGTTTAAGCCGGAGCAGATCCAAACCATTCACTGGGCCGGTAATCCCGATAAGGCGGTTGAAAAAACAGAGGACGGGCTGTTATTCCTTTCGCCACGCAAATCATTCGAGAGCTGGGGCGAGATCGTAAAAAACACATCGGAACGCTGGAGCAACGAAGAAATAAGCGCTGTAATTAAGGTGCGCGAACAAATTATATATGCCATTAACCGTAAAGCGAATGAGATACGTTTATTGAACGAACGCCTGAGCCTGGCTTACGAAGAACTGGATACTTTTAGCTTTACCATTTCGCACGATTTGCGTACGCCGCTATCATCCATAAAAAGCTACTCTGAACTACTTTTAACTACCAATAAAAGTTTAGATGATAATGCCAAAAAGATATTGACACGCATTGTTGCCGGTACAGATAAGATGAACTTTTTGATCAAGGAGATATTGAATTACTCGCGTGTGGGAAGGGCCGATATTGAGGTGAGCAACATTGATATGAGCAAGCTGATAGAAGAAATTAAACGTGAGGTTGTATCGGCACTTAACCCCCAAAATCTTGAATTTGAGATTGGCAAAACGCCTAACATTATGGGCGATAGTACCATGATCAACCAGGTATTTACCAACCTGCTCAATAACGCGGTTAAATATTCGGCACGTTCAAAACCATCAAAGGTAAAAATTGAAGGTGTTGTGAATAATGACGAGATAGTTTACTCGGTAGCCGACAATGGCGTGGGCATTGATGTAAACTACTACAGCCGTGTATTTGAGCTGTTTAAACGAATGGATAATGTGAAAGACTTTGAAGGTACCGGTGTTGGCCTTGCTATAGTTAAACGCATAGTTGAAAAGCACAAGGCGCGCATTTGGTTTGAGAGTACCTTAGGAGTTGGCACAGTTTTTTATATATCTTTTAAAATTTTATAGCCGTGAGCACCCCTGATATTTTTTACGTTGAAGACGATAACGATTTTGCTTTCATAATGGAACATGCCATTCAGGAAGTGGATAATAATCTGTCGATCAAAATTATTGAGAATGGCAAAGACGCCCTCGATGTTTTACGACAGCTGACCGAAGCCAAATCGAAACCCAAATTAATTTTACTTGATCTGAACCTGCCCGGTTTATCGGGACTTGACCTGGTGAAAAGGATCCGCGAAATACCTTATTTACGTTATGTTCCGGTGATCTTCTTTTCAACATCAGATAACCCGAAAGATGTAAAAGCATCGCTCGAGTTTGGCGCAAATGCCTATTTAACCAAACCATCGGGTTATTTAAACTTAGTATCGTGCTTACAAGCCATGTACGATTTCTGGTTTACCAAAAACCTGCATCTAAACTAAATTTGTGTGAAAAAGATATTAGTAATAGAAGACGATCAGGATATTGCCGAGATTGTTGAGATGGCCCTTAACCATAAATACGAGGTAAAAACCGAAACTGATAACAAGCATATTCTGGAAGCGTTTGACGATTTCACCCCTGATCTGATCATGGTGGATAACTACATCGGGCAGATGCAGGCCAACGAGGTGATGCGCAACATTAAAAACATTATTGAATATAAAAACATACCATTTGTTTTATTTTCAGGTCATCATGACATTAAGCGCCTGGCTACCGAATTGGATGCCAACGCTTATTTAGCCAAACCGTTCGATTTAAACGATCTGCAAAAATGCGTGGACGGTGTATTATCCAAATGCGCTTAAATAATTACGTTTATTTGTAGTTTTACACAGCCGAAACCAATAATAATTGCATGCTACAAGAAAAGCTAAAACAGGCCACGCAGGCCGATCATGATACTTTAGAGGGATTAATGTTTGTTCACCAGATTATGGGTGGTACATTAAACCTGCAGCAATACAAGCAAATACTAGCTACCAATTATTTGGTTCACAAACGGTTTGAAGATACATTAGTTAATGGCTTAGATGCCACAACTGCCAGTGCATTAGGGATTAGCAAACGCCGTAAATTAGATGCCCTTGCTGCCGATATGCTTGAACTGAACATGGATGCGCCAGAACCAAACGCAGATAGCATCAGCTTTGAGAACCAGGCCGAAATTTTAGGTGCATTATATGTTTTAGAAGGCGCTACCCTTGGCGGAAACGTGATTGTTAAACGCCTGAAAATAAACCCGCAACTAAACGATTTGAATTTAGGTTTCCATTACTACCAGGTTTATGGCGAAAGCCTGATACCTAACTGGAAAAAGTTTGTTGAAGTGCTGAACAGCCAACCCGAAGATACAGATGATGCCGCCATTAACGGTGCTAAAAAGATGTTCAATTACATTGCCTATGTTCAGAAACAGAGCAATGCCGCGGTTAACGTTTAGTTATTTCACCACGTAAGCATCTGTAAAACCAACTGGCTCAAAGTACCGGGCATCCAGTTCGAGCCGGATGCTTTTGATGGAGATATTAGGCTGCCGGGCTAACAGGGCCAAATATTCGTTATCATTGGTAACCAGGCTACCTACAAACAAGCCTGATCTTAACAGCTCTGTAGATGTTTTGTAGCTGAACCACTGCCCATCCCACCGCATATAACTCACCTGTACCTGTGGTGGTTTATTAAACCAGGCTTTTAATTTACCACGCAGGTTATATTTAATATTCAGTTTAATAAAGTTAGTTTGCTTAATATCAATCGCTTTGGCCAAATTGAATTGTGCTTTAACCGGATTTGAAAATTGCAGTGCTTGCGGTTTAGACTTTAATTTTAATACTATCCGTGGCCTCTCGTTCGAAGTAAAGGTATCAACAAGCGTGTAATTTTTCAGGACATACAAGTTAACCAAGTTCTCATCGTTAAACGGGTACCGGTTATCTATCGCATCATAATCATAAATTAAAAAGCGGGGCGCACGGTTCACAAAGTAATTATAATTGATCTTCTCTAATTCACTTGTATAAGCCATGTGCGATTGAAATACCGGCCGTGGCGCGTAGTTCAATTTGTTTTCCATTGCATATTCTCCATCCCAGGGGAACACATCTACCGTTTGATTGCCTATCGCGCCAAGCACACGCTGCGGAATAAACCGCTTATTTTGCTGATTAAGAAAAGTGATGGAATTGTATAATCTGAATTGCTTAACGTAATCAGCCGGCCCGTGCAGGCGTTTATCGAATGATATATCGATGCTCCTTTGTTCCACAACAAAAAATAGCGCGAACAGGCTTATAACAAGCGCATATTTGAGCTGCGGCTTTTTATCCCGGATATTGGCAGACCCACACAAAAGCACAATTGGCGCAAAGGAGTAAAACTCGTATAAATGCTGCACATCGTTACGTAAAACGGATTGCTTTTGCAGCAGAAAAATAAACAGAATACTGGCAAGGGTGTACCAGGTAGCGTTGTATTGCTTTTCTTTGATCTGCCGCCACAGGATGTACAAAAACCATATTAACTGGGCAAAAAATAAGATGTACAAATTATGTTCAATGTGGCGATGGTCTTCGTCAAGATACATCACATCGTTATATCCCTTTAGTATTTGTAAGGTACCGGTTATGTAATTGATAATAGATACGTGTAACAGCATTGCTGATACAGCCATAAGCCCGATAAAACAAACGCTGCAGATAAGCAGTTTTAGCCCGGTTATTTTTTTGCAAATAAATAGGTTGATGAGGTGTCCGCATAAAAAAACAATCACGATGATGCCGGTATTCATTTTGATGTAGAAGGCCAGTGACGTAAGTAAGATAAGCATAGCCATAAACTGCGGCTTGGGTTGGTGCAAGGTTTTCACCATCCAATAAATAACGAAGAAGAGAATGATCCAGGAGAGATCAGTACCAAAGCCTTGGTTTACCACCAGCATCATACAGATGAGGATGGCTATTGATAGAAATTTATCTGTATTTGCTTTAAGGAAATCGATAAAAACATAGTAGAAATTGATAACGATAAAGCCATCGAACAAAACAAACACCCACCTGGAAATCCCCCAGCCGTTGCGGGTAGCGAGCCAGCCTAAGGGGCCATAGGTGTAAACGATATCGGTTCCCCAGATGTAGTTTTTGATGGAAGCATAATTCAGGGCCATTACCCAGGATACATCGAGCCCGTACCAGCTTGGGCCTTTATCCACTAAATCGCTGTGTATAGCGAACGGAACGGTTACCATACATACAGCCATTATTGCGGCGATGCATGGCCAGAACAAATTGGATGATTGGAGCTTTTTGATCATGCCGGTACGTTAAAAATAATCTTTAATAACAGCCCAGATACGGTTGTTTATCATCCGCATACCTTTATCTGACGGATGCTGCTGCACACCCAGGTTGGTGAACTTTCCGTAAGCGGCGTTGGTACTATCGGCAGATAGATCGGAGAGTTTGACATAAGGCATGTCTTTATCGTTGGCGTATTTACTAATGGTTTCGTTAAAGTAACTGTTATCCCAAAAGCCATCGGTAATTATCGTTTTTTGAGGATCGAGGTATTTGACCAGGCGGGCATAGTAGGATACGAAGTTGTTTTTGACGGCATCTTTAGCATTCACATTCTCGCTGATGCGCATGATGAGCAGGTAGGGATTTTTGAGAGAATCGAGCGTGGTGAACTTGAAGTGTTGATAATCCCGTTCAAAATTGCCTATCTCTTTGATTTTTATTATAGCCGAGGGATCATGAGTGTGTATGGAGTCAATTAACCGGTGTACATAGTCGCTATCCCGGGTGGAGGCTGCCATTCCCCAGTTATTTGACCAACCGAGCGAAGGTGAAGGCACGTGAACAGTTATGCTGTTGCCTAAGATCACTACAACTTTGGGTTGCTTTTTACCGCATGATGCAAACGTAAAAACAAGCAAAAAAGCTGCGTATAAAATTCTGTTCATCAAAACTGTAATAAGTATTTGTAAACATTACGCTGCAGAGGGATAGCAGGTTGCTTTGGCTAATAGTTATAATAAGAGCAGATGGGTATTATTGAAGCAATTGGTTTAACTGCTCATTGGTTATGATGCCTATGTTAATACCTTTTATTTTAATAACAATAGTGTTATTGAGTTTCACAAGCTGCAAACGCCCTTTAAAAATGCTTGCATCATTTTGCGCCAAAAACTCAGACAGGTTTCTTTTAGTTTCTTTACGACAAGCTACTTCGATCCCATTGTTCGTTACTATAAGCCGGAAACCTCGATTATGAGGTTCGGTGGTTAAGTAACAGTTATCGTTTAACTTTAATTGCATCGCAATACTAATATAAGCAAAGTGCAGCTTTTATTTAATTAGCACTTAAAGCAGGCAAAGCGCGTTTTTCTGGCGGAAGCTCTTTAAATTTTTTGTAGCTATCGTTAATGTAAACTACCATCGTTTGTTGCGAGCTATTTTTAGCGAAGGACAGCGTTGGACGGTACATGGCCATAAAGTTTTCGAGCTCTTTGCCTTTTAGCGGCACTACACTGCTTACTAGGGTTTTGGTAAATACAGCATCTATCTGCCTTTGCTCTACTTCGTTTTTGAAATACCGTTTGAGGCGGCGGGCATCACGGGATTGTTTGCCGAACATGCGAGACGGAGATAAAGCAAATTTACTATTACGATAAACTTCCGGATACTCTGCTTCGGGATTAAAAGGCACTTTACTATCTGAGATATTTACGGCCTGCAGGCTAATTCCGGCTTGTTTTAACTCAATATGCTTGGGTTTAAAATCGATAACAAAAAGGGTATCAGATACATATCCCGGTAAGGAAAATATGAGGGTATGATTGAGTAGTGTACGAATATCAAACTCGCCGGCTTTATTGCTTAATGCAACCTGCTTACTGCCCATATCACGAACAAAAACGTTTTCGAGACGGGTATTCTTGCCTGTTTCGGTAACGGTACCGCTTAGTACCTGGGCTTTGGTTGATAACGTAAGGGAAAAGAAGCTGGCAAGGATTATGATGAATTGTAGTTTCATGGTAGCAATATGTTATATCAAAGGTAACTTTTTAAAATGGCTAAAGTTTTAAATGAAATGTTAAATAAGTACCATAAAAAAAGCCTCCCGGTAAACCGGGAGGCTTTTAAATTAAACCGTAAAGGTTAATTATTTTTTACCTGCTTCTTGCTCTGCCTGACGTAATGCACGTGAGGTAGTTACAGAAACGATAGTATCTTCGGCCGCGTTGGTGATAACTAATTTATCTAAGCCCAAATCGCGAACACGTACTGATTTACCTACTTCTAAAGATTCGATGCTTACATCAACGTTATCGATATGATCTTTAGGCAAACCCTTTACACGTAGTTTACGTAATTTTTGAACTAATTTACCCCCCACTTTAACACCTGGCGAAGTACCGGTTAAACGAACAGGAATTTCGATAGTTACTGGTTTTGTAGCATCTAACTCCATAAAATCAACGTGAATGATCTCGTCGGTTAATGGGTGAAATTGCATGTCTTTGATGATTGCCTGAGTTTTTTTGCCGGCAACTTCTAAATCGATGAAATGAACAACGGGTGTGTAAACAACCGGTTTCAAATCAGCTACGGACACCGCAAAGTGGGTTTGTGTTGCCCCACCATAAAGAACCGCAGGCACTTTGCCTTCGTAACGCAGCTCTTTGGCGTCTCTTTTCCCTACGTTCTCTCTTAGAGAACCGCTAATAGTAATTGATTTCATTTTAATTATTTATTTATTGTTTTGGATGGTAACTACGTGCTACAACCCGGTATTACTCTTTTAAATTGAGGATAAATTAATCTACCCTGAACAGATCACTTATTGATCCGTGCTCGTTTACGTTGGCAATGGCCTTGGCAAACAAACTGGCAGTTGATAGTACCCTTATTTTACTGCTCTGCTGTTTTAACTCAATTGTATCGGTAACGATCAATTCGGTTAAAACAGAGTTTTCGAGAGTTTCGTATGCTTTGCCCGATAATACGGGGTGCGTACAAACCGCTCTTACACTCCTTGCGCCTTTTTCCATAATCAAAGCTGCTGCTTTGGCTAAGGTTCCGGCTGTATCGATAATGTCGTCTATCAAAACAATATCCTGACCGGTTACATCACCAATGATGGTCATGCTTTCTATTTCGTTAGCGCGTTTACGGCGCTTATCGCAAATCACAACTTCGGCGTTAAAATACTTGGCAAATGTACGTGCCCTGTATGATCCGCCCATATCCGGCGATGCTATGGTTAAGTTACCCAAACCTAAGCTTTTGATGTATGGAACAAATATTACTGATGCGTCCAAGTGATCAACCGGTATGTCAAAGAAACCCTGTATCTGGGCGGCGTGCAGGTCCATCGTCATGATACGGTTAATGCCTGCTGCTACCAATAAATTAGCCACCAGTTTTGAACCAATAGCTACACGCGGTTTATCTTTTCTATCCTGACGGGCCAAACCAAAATAAGGTATCACCGCCGTAACATAATGTGCTGATGCGCGTCGCGCGGCGTCGATCAGCATTAAAAGTTCTATCAGGTTATCAAAAGGCTGGTTTGTGCTTTGAATCAAAAACACATCGCTACCCCTGATTGATTCGTTAAAGTGAGGCTGAATTTCGCCATCACTAAATCGTGATACAATCACATCGCCCAATTCCTTGCCATACGATTCCGCAATTTTAAGCGACAGTGTTTTTGTTGCTGAACCTGAGAATAATTTAACAGGATTGAATTGTAAAGGCATGGTAGATTTCGGATGTCGAAAATTTAATTTCGGATTTATAACCTATATTTAAATTAAAACCCGGACTGTTATATCCGGGTTTGTAATCTATTTTTTGTTGCCCGACCAGGATTCGAACCTAGACAAACGGTACCAAAAACCGTCGTACTACCATTATACTATCAGGCAATCTCCCATCAGTTACTTGCGTTTCCGAAACGGAATGCAAATATAGGACGATATTTTTAAGTTCAAAAGCATTTTTTAAATTTTATCAATTAGTTGTCGTTAACAACACCCATTGAACAGAATTTCTCGATGCGCTCGCTTACCAGCTCATCAACATTTTTCTCTTTTAATGCCTTTAAATCCTTAATTAACTGTTTTTTAAGTGTAGCAGCCATAGTTGCAGGATCTTGATGGGCACCACCAAGCGGTTCTTTAATTACACCGTCAATCAGCTTGTTTTTAAACATATCTACCGATGTAAGCTTTAAAACTTCGGCGGCTTTCTCTTTATTTTCCCATGTTTTCCATAAAATGGTTGAACAATTTTCGGGAGAGATCACCGAATACCACGAGTTTTCGAGCATCATTACCTTATCGCCAATGCCAATACCTAAAGCTCCGCCCGATGCACCTTCGCCAATAATAACGCAGATGATAGGTACTTTCAGGATCGACATCTCTAACAGGTTACGTGCAATAGCCTCACCTTGTCCGCGCTCTTCGGCTTCTAAACCAGGGAAAGCTCCGGGGGTATCAATCAGGGTAACTACGGGCTTGTTAAATTTTTCGGCAATGCGCATTAAGCGCAAAGCCTTGCGATAGCCTTCAGGGTTGGCCATACCAAAGTTACGGTACTGGCGCATTTTGGTGTTGATCCCTTTTGATGGCCAATAAACATTACGGTTTGGCCATTCAGGGTACCGAAACCACCAACAATAGCTTTATCATCGCCAACGGTACGGTCGCCGTGCATTTCAATAAAATCATCGCACATTAGCTCGATATACTGTAAGGTATAAGGGCGCTCGGGGTGGCGGGAAATTTGTACGCGCTGCCAACCTGTTAAATGCGTAAATATTTGTTTTTTGGTAGTTTCAAACTTCTCATCCAGTTCGGCCAAAGTTGCCGACATATCCACCTTGGTTTTTTCTTCAACCTGTTTCACCTTTTCCATCTGCAATTGCAGGTCGGCAAGGGGCTTTTCAAAATCAAATGTTATCTTCATTTCACTCATACGGGTTGCAAAAGTAAATAATTCAATCGGTATATTGATTAACGATTAAGTTTCTGTAACTGTTCATACTTTTTACGCTGCAGCGGGGTTAAAATTGCCTGCACCTTTACAGCAGCCTGCAAAACGGCATTGCGCATTTCGCCCTGGTATAAACCATAACGGTTGGTGTAAAATATCAGTGTGCCATCGGTTACTTTTTTGGTGCGAAACATCTCATCCAGAGCGCGTTCGTTTTTTACTATAAAATCGCCCATTTCTTTCATTTTCCGCACAAGTGTGGTGTTTATGGCTGTAATATCGCTTACCTGTACTGTCGATAGGTCAAGTTCCTTTTTCCAGTTCAGTGCTTTTTGGGGTTCGGCATAATGATTCAGATTAGCTACCAGCGCCATATTGAATTGGTCGACACCATCAATATATGCTTTGTATTGCATATAAGTAAGGGTTTTCAATGGCGACATGCCCGTGGTATCGGTACTGTTTTGCGCTAAAGTGATATTAGCAATAAAGAACAGCGGAATGGATAATAAATATCTCATCATAATATTAAATGTGCTGGGGCAAAGGTAATGTATTTAAGTTTTATCATCCTTTTATAATAAAATAACAAAAACGATACGTTTTTTTTATGGCACGCATATTGATTTAATTGATTATAATACAATAAAATATAAAAAGCCATGTGTAAGCGAATATTAGTATTGGATGATGACTTAGGGATATTAAGCGCCTTACGTGATGTGCTTGAATTTAGCGGTTACGAGGTGAGTACCCAACCCAGAGGAGACGAAATATTTAAAAATATAGAACAATATAATCCCGATTTGATATTGCTGGACGTAATGCTGGCCGATATGGACGGGCGCGAAATTTGCCAAAATATTAAACAGGAAGAAAAAACAGAAAAGATACCGGTGATACTGATATCCGCAACCCACAACCTGGGCGACTGTATTAAATTAAAGAACGGGCCGGATGATTTTTTACCGAAGCCGTTTGATATTAATACCCTGCTTGATAAAATTGAACATCAATTAGCAGCTTAACCATATATTGTGTAAATTGTAACGTTGGGATATTACCCGGGCTGCAAATGAAAAAACTACTGATCGTTTTACTGATGATAACCGCCACCGTAGTAAATACCGATGCGCAAACCAAAGCCGATTTAAGTAAGCTCAAAATAGTGATCATCCGCCATGGCGAAAAGCCGCCTATAGGCGATAATTTAAGCTGCCAGGGTTTAAACCGCGCTATGCAGTTGCCGGCAATAATTACCACTAAATTTGGTGTGCCCGATTTTGTTTATGTGCCAGCCCTGTTGCAAGGCAAGCGCACCTACGGCTCGCGCATGTTTCAAACCGTGATTCCGCTGGTTGCGAAGTACAACCTGAAAGTAAACACCAGCCACGAAACACAAGACTACCCCACCATAGCTGCCGACCTGAAAAAGAAAACCGGAACCATATTAGTTGTTTGGGAACATAAAGCTATCCCCTATATAGTACAGGCCTTGGGCATTGATGAAAAACAAACCTGGGATAGCAATGATTTTGATACCATCTTGATCATCACGTTTGTGAATGGCAAAGCTATTTTAACTAAGGATAAAGAGGGATTGAAGCCATCGGCTGATTGTAGTTATTAACGAGATTGACAAGTTTTAAATTTGTCAAATCCAACCCGAATTCATATCTAAGATTTGTTACTTTAGTTATTGTGATTATTAATCTCAATACTCATATCTAACATCTCAAATCTAATCCCCATGTGGAAATGCCCTTTATGCGAGCTTGAATTTACCCGGACCAACCAGGTACACTCGTGTAATGACAAAGAGCTTGCTGATTTTTTAAATGGCAAAAGCTTGCATACGCTCGAGTTGTTTGACCATCTGGCCGATGAGTTTAGCCGTATTGATGAAAATATAGTTGTACATCCCACCAAAAGCATGATTAGTTTCAGGCTCAATAAGCGCTTTGCCTATGTGATACAACTGGGGAAAAACTTTATTGATGTGGTATTGCCTTTTAAGCAACCTTATGAGGATAATCTATGCTTTAATAAAATCAAACTGGTGCCGGGGAGCGATGATTATAATCACCACCTGCGCTTTTATTTTAAGGAAGATATTAATGATGAAGTACGCGGGTTTATGCACCTGGCTTATTTGAATGGGGTATAAGTAGCTTTCTTTTGCTTAATACAATTATTTCTAAAACAGCTAAAATTCCAATTGTTCCATAAATCCAAACCCAATTAAAAGGTGCCTTCAAATGTACCTGCTCATCCGCCCCCATTAATATCAAACTATCCCAATAATAAGGCAGGTACATCGCATCAGATGATTGGGAACTATTGAGCCAGTTTAATTTGGCGTTATGCAAAGCAGTTCCGGTACTTTGATTTAGCGTGAGATAGTGATAAAGGCTGGCCGTTATCCCAGATACCGCGTCATCATTCACATTCCACAAGCTGGCAACGGTAGCGGGGGTACCAATGGCACTAAAACCACGGGACAGGCTAATGATGCCTTCGCCTTTGGCCAACAGTCCATCGCCGGTACCACAGGCGCTAAGCACGATGAGATTTGGCCTTTGCTTTTTAGCCATCAACTCAAACAGGTAAAGTTTTTGGCTGCCAAAATCTAAGGTGGGTTCCTTGTTCGATCCCGAAAGATAAGCATGGGTACTCATGTGTAATACCGATGAATTTTCAAACGCATTAAAAAATGAGGCCGCATTAACCTCATCATCATAAAGGTATTTACCGCCAACCTGCTTTTTAATAGCTGCCGCCTCCTTTTGAACTGCGATGATGGGCTTTCCCTGGTTTTGATGCGCTATAAATAAGCCTCCAAAACTATCGGTATTATTTTTTGATGTATTACCCAACGTACTCAATAAAAAAGCATAACTGGTATTAGCCTGCCTGATCAAATACGGCCATTGTGAAAACGAGGGATCATACTTACTCCCGGTTATTAAACCATCAAACGACAGGTAGCCCAAAATATCATCGGGAATAATGCAGAGGTGTTCGTTTTGAATAAGCGGGATGTTTTTGAATAAGGTTGTATAGATCTGGTTTGATAGCTGGTAAAATGCTTTGGGCGAATTCAGCATAGCATCCGGCCCGTTTTGGTAATAGGTATTGATGAATTGACCGAGTTTTTTTTTGAATATTTCGGCACTATCTATCCGGTTAACGGTAACTACCGCTTTGTTTTTAATGTTGACGATATATACAGAGCGCTCTCCCCAAAAGAACTCCAGCACATGCAGACTATCGGGCAGATTTTTCAAAATATCCGCGGCAGTGTAAGTTGAACCGGTGCTTTGTTCCCGGTATTTTTTATCGATGAGGGATAATTCAAATTTTAAGGCATCGATTTTTTTTTGGTAGGATGCACCATCCTTTTCGGTCATCATCAATTTTTGATTGTAAATGATGGCACGTTCAATATTCAATCTTTTTTGCTCATTAGCGTCTTTAGTACCGGCTGCGTATTTCTGTTTTGATCGTTCTATCTGATCAGTAAGTGTACGCGATTTAGTTTGTTCAGATATCTCTAAAATAAGATTTAGATATTGTTTATCGTGAGTTTTATGATACAAACTATAAGCGATTTCGATGGTGGTTTCGGCGGTTTGCTTGGCTTCTTGTTGCAGGCGCTCCTTGGTTTTATCATCGGCAAACTCCTTGCGGATCTTGTCGGTAGCCTGCAAAGCAAAGCGCATGTTTTGCAGGGCCAATTCATCTTGCTTTAAAGCCTGGTAGGTTAAGGCTTTTTGATAAAAGGTTTCAACCAACTTGTTTTCGCCATAAATATTTTGCGGCTGGGTTTGGTTTTGAGTGTTGTTGATGTGGAGTATTTGCAAGGCTTGATTCAATAAGTCTAACGCCTGTTGGTGCCGGCCTTTCAACCGGGCTGTTTTGCCTAACTGGGTTATCAAATTGGCCCGTTCGCGTTGTTTACTATCGGGATAATACTGATTCAACAATCGCAAGGCATTGCTGTAATTCTGCTCTGCGGCTTTTAAATTATTGGCTTTGATGTTGATGTTGCCGAGGGTGGCGTATTCTCCCATCAACCAGTAGGCGCTTTCACTATCCGGTTTTTTTTGCGCAGTTATGTTTTGTTTAATTAAAGCGGATGATTTATCCAATTGATTCTTTTCGTACAAAATATCGGCAAGGGTATTATTAAGCTGAAGTTTAACTTTAGCATCTTTTACAATAACCTTGCCTTTGGCAATGCTTTTCTCCGCATTAACGTAATCGCCCATGTTATAATAAGAGATAGTTATATTGCTATATACTGATGCTAAATTATCGGCATCCTTAACGGGATCGATCTTGCTGATAGTTTGCTGTTGGATGTAAATGGCCCGCTCGTAATCGCCCAAACGGGTATAATTGTTACCTAAAGGTTTTAGAACAAATTCAACAATATCAATACCTTTTTGCAGTAGCGGATATTTGTTGGCGTAAGCATAAGCCTCTTCGTAACAATTGATGGAGCCTAAAATGTTACCTGCTTGTAACTGGTAATAACCCTGGTTGCTGAGCAAAACCAGCCATACAGCACCCTCGGGAATACTGGCAGGTTTGCGCCACATCTCTTTTTGGGTATTCATCAAAAAGCTGAGTTGCTGTTGCGCATCGGGCGATGTATAATCCAGCCGGGTATTAAGCCACTCTTTCAGATCGTTGCGCTTTTTCAGGCTATCGAGTTTGGCACTAATCTTATCCTGCGCCGATACCACGTTTATAAAAAGGCAAAGCAAAAGGCATAATTGGATAGGTTTCAGCATAAACAGGTAAATATCTGTTCAGCTAAAATAGGTTATTTTAGTTTAGAATTTCCAGGTGACGTAGGTCGTCATGGTACTGGCACTGCTGCGCGGATCATA
>Ga0116227_10003794_pt1 | contig 33288 bp, 18 predicted proteins | sample S1TSphgellanicum_FD_89693 | JGI IMG/M metagenome (GOLD analysis project Ga0116227, IMG submission 89693) | Host-associated microbial communities from peat moss isolated from Minnesota, USA - S1T2_Fb - Sphagnum magellanicum MG | ecosystem: Host-associated > Plants > Peat moss > Unclassified... | reverse complement strand
TTTATATATATATATATATATATATATATATATATATATATATATATATATATACTTTAAATTTGGCCCCAAAAAATGTCTTTCAATTTTTTTTTTGGGATGTTTTTGTGTTCTTAAATTGGTAAAATATGGTCATAAGAAGAAACATTAATTAAATGGTAAATACAACCATTTAATTATCAAGACCATATTTGTTTAGCAAGATTAATCATACACTAATACCAATGATTAATTACACAACTTTGAAAAAAAGTCACAACATATATATTTTTTATGATGTAAAAAAAAATTTTACATTTTTCTTTTATTAAAAAAACACAATTGAATTTGGTGAAATTTTAGGTTTAAATAGTTGGATTTAACCTCTTCTCCCCCTAACCAACATATTTTTTTGGTTTCAATTTTTTTTAACTTGGAAATTCTTGTTGGGAAAAAAATATTGCAAATTCAAGGAAAAATGTAAACAACAAAAAATTTGCCAAAAATTTGGGATTGGAAATTTGAAAAAAACGAATGTTACTCCTAATGAGTAAAAAATTAAAATTAATTCTAATAATTCCAAGTTTAATCACATAAATTTATTTGAAAACATTTAAGCTCAATTTTTGAAATCATCATAAACCTTATCCAATGTTTTTGAAAGTTTAAAATAAATATTAATGATGTAACCAAAGGTTCTTTTTGGTGATGAATTTCCACCATTTTGCAAACATAAAAAAGGCCATCAACATCAACAAAGAATTGTTTCATCTTTTTAAATATATATTTTAACTTAAAAATTTGCATTTTCAATTTTAAAAAACTGATATAATTCTACAATGGGTTTTAAACTTGTAATCAAAATATAAAAATATTTTAATCAACAATGTATTCAAAAAATTACCAAAAAAAAATTTAGAAGGTTGAAAAATAAACTTGAAATTGCATGTCCTGAATAAATCTACAAATTGTTTTTGTTTAAATTCACTTAGAATCTTTGTAAATTCAATGTCAATATATATACACATGATGTAAGAATATATTTTACATTTTTAAAATAATAATAATAATAATAATAATAATAATAATTTGGTGAAATTTTTAGTTTAAATAGTTGGATTATCCCCCCGCCCCCACACCACAACCAACATATTTTTTTGGTTTCAAATTTTCATAACTTGGCAATTTTGTTGGGAAAAACCATTAACAGTAAAAAAAATGTTAAAAAATTGAAATCACAAATTTCAAAGAAAATAGGTTACTCTTAATGAGTAAACTATTTTAAATAATTATAATAATTCCAACATTAAACACATAAAAAATTCTAATATCAAATTTATTTGAAAAATTTTAAGTTTTTCTTTGAAATCGTTATAAACATTATCCAATTTTTATGAAATAATAATGATGTAACTAGATTTTTTTTGATGAATTTCCACCATTTTGCAAACATAAGAAAGGCCATCAAGATCAACAAAAGATTTTAAAATTATGTTTACATTTTACATTTTTAAAACAACGTAATTTTACAATGGGTTTTAGGACTTGTAGCCAAAATATGAAAATATTTTGACAAATTTATACCTCTATATATGACTTATACCCAAAACATGGCTAAATTTTCTTGTGGATGATCTTGAAAAAGATTTTTAAAATTGAAAAAATGAAACGATTGAAAAAATCATTGATGTTAATATTATTATCACCATTTATTATTTATTTATTTATTTATTTCTGAAATGAATTTATTTAATTCATCTTTTAATATTTAAACATAAACCTGTAACAAAACTGATTTATAGAAATTGATAAACCATGTTTAAAATAAAAATAATAAGTCTAAAATATTGATAATTTTTCATAATAAGAATAATACTTATAAATTTTTAATTTTAATCTTTTTTTTAACATGGACTTGTTTTTCATACACCAAGAAAAAAATGGGGGAAAAATGAGGGATTATTTTTGTGGTTTTTTTGTTGTGGCATCATGAACATTCATAATAATAAACTTGTCCGTGATGCCTAAAAAATTTTAAGGGGAAAAATATATGTTTTAATTTACATAAATGTATAGAAATTTTATATATGAAAATTTTATAATTTAAAGGTTTACATACATCCTAAACTTTGGATGCATGAACATTTTGACTTAATCATTAACCCATTCAAATATAAATGTGAGACTTCCCAAATTTTTATAAATCCATTTGAAAAAATTGTGATGAGTGCAAAATGTAACTCATGAATAATGGATTTAACAATATTCAAAGTGAAGGATTCAATTCATGTGCAAATGTTGATAGTTCAAGAGATGCAAAAAAATTCATTAACCCATTCAAGTATAATTGCAAAACATTAAGTTGCATGTGTTTAATATATTATAATAAATGCAAAATGTAATTTGTGAGTAATGGTTTCAACATGTTAAAAGTTAATAATTCAACTCATGTACCATGTTAAGAGTTAAAGAAATGTCAAAATGTTCATTAACCCATTATAATGCATTATGTTAATAAAGTTAAAGACTACCTCAATTTCCAAGTCAACAATTTGAAATTATTAAATAATTAAATAAGGTTCAAATTATACTCACAAGTGAACAACATAGTGAAAGTAACAACTATGAATAATATTGACCCTTAATTAGTGCAATAAATGACTTGCAAACTTAAGATGGTGAAATGTAGTTGAAATGTAGTCAAATCAAATAATAGTCGCAATGCATGGAAGTGGAAAAGGATAAGATTTCTTCTTGTAAATTTGGAAAAGAATTGCACTAAGGGCAAAATGAAAGGCATTAGTCTCAAGAAATAATTGACTATAAAAATTTAGGTCGATCAAAATTGGTGTTACCATGAAAGTATTTTTTGAATCTTGAAAATATTTTTGGACCACAAGACACCATTCTAACTTCTTTTAAATTATAATTTAATTGTGTAAAAGAAATTACAATTCTAGAATAATCTTTTATGAAAATTATGTAGAAGTTGGCAAAGCCCAAAAAACACTAAACATCTTGAATAGTGGTTGGGATAGTCTAATCCATGATAGTTTGGATTTTCATGAAATGCATATAAAGTAATTTGTCAAATATGATGTATCCAAAATATTCAGCTTGAGGCTGATGAAATGCACATTTTTCAAGTCTAACATACAATCCTACATTGCATAGCTTTTGAAGGACCAAATGAACATGTTGATGATTTTTTAAATATTGTGAAAAGATCAGGATACATCATCCAAATGAATGACAACAAAATTGTTCAAGAATTTTTGCAAAATGTCATTCATCAAATGTTGAAAAATAGCAAGAGCATTGATGAGTTTGAAATGCATGACATTATATTCAAAATGCTCATACCTTGTTTGAAATGTTGTTTTCCATTCATCATCTTTTTTGATGTGTACAAAACTATATGCACCATGTAAATATATTTTAGTATAGATTTTAGCTTGACCAAGTTGATCAAATAAACTCCATATCAAAAGAAATGAATATTAGTTCTTGATGATTACCTTGTTGAATCCATAATAATTGACACACATTTCGAAGCACTCATCTTTTTTCTTAACAAAAAGGATGAGTGCACTAGGAAGAAACTTGGAATGTCAAATAAAGTTCTTGGCTAAGTTCTCATCCATGCATTCTTTTAATGTAACAAGTTCATTTTACAACAAGTTATAAATGGGATTTAAAGGTGGTTGAATTCCTTCTTAAATATCAATGCCACAATTTTTCCAACAAGATGTTAGCATTATTCTTTTTTAACACATCTTGGAACTCCTTATATCGTTTAAGAATGCTAGTGGTTGTCTTTGTCAATTCCAATGATGATTTGGCATAAATTATAAATGTGGTACCAGCTTTTGCAATTCACAAAAGAACCTTCACCCACGCAAATAAAGGTTTTTTTCAAGTTTTGGTTTTTGACAACAAAATGTAATTGTTTTGAATCAAAAAGACATTTCATCATGGTTTTAATGTTGTGGACTAAAATGATGAATAACAAGAAAATTAAAATTTTAAATTTTACAATTTACATGTGGATTGTATTGTTGTAAGATAACATGAGTAAATGGTGTCTAGATGATGTTAAACATTATTGTACTCAAACAATTTCATGTCACTACATCAATAAATATTAATTTAGGTGTGACATCTCTTGATGTTAGTGGTTGAACATCAATGACCTCTACATGCATTAGATGAGACTTCTGAAATAGAAGAAATTTGTGATGTACAAAATTTTCATAAAAAAATCAAGAAAATGTGCCAAAATCTACCAAAACAAGAAAATCAATTTTTTAATTATTGACATTTAGAATGATAGGTATTGTGAAATAACAAACAAGGTGGGAATATAACATAAGACTTATATGGACTAGAAGGACAACATTACCTAACCACATGGTCCTACTATGGTTGGAAATTTTCATTTTTTGGCAAATTATTTGACTATGGCATCACACTTTGAGTTTTGAACGAATATCATTTTTTGATTAGAGAATTATCAACTTGATGGTCTTGGATTCGCCATAGTACAAACACAAGCCTTGTTGACAACATTGATTTTGGAGGTTTGAAATGAGTTGCATCAATTTCATGTCTTTTGGACCAAAAGACCCATTGTTGGGGGTAAGTTTTGAAAACCCTCCAAAATTAATAGGTAATTATTGTGGTGATATGTGACACTCTTGCCATCACTCAAACAAGTGATTGTCACATTTCATAGTTGCCTCCATGAGATTCCTAAGATCTGGCATTGTTAACATCAAGTCCTTTGATGTCATCTTTCAAACCCCAATGGAATTTGATTTATGAAAGCAACTTCATCCCAATTAATGTCATAAACCAATTGTTGGAACCCATAAGTCTGCAAAAATGGTAGACATGATCCTTGGTGCAAGAAACATATATTTGTGGTTGTTGAATCTACCTTGTCATGTTCACCAAAAATTATGTTGAATTGTACAATAAGGGTTTCAAATCATCAAGGAAAGGAATTTTTTTTCCAAAAAAGGGCCAAACCAACCCAAAGTTGTCCTTAAAAGTAGAGTGCTCAAAAGTGGGTTGCATTTACTGGGTAGGTTGTAATTGGATGACTAATTGTACTTGATTAAGAAAGCCTCAAAATTTTGAATGTTGCCATCAAACTTTTCAAGAAAATTGACTCAAAGTTCCGTGGCTTCATTTTCAAAGACAACACAAGGAGAATGAGTTTGATTATCTTGTATTTTGAACATCTAATGAAGCACTTGATATAATTCCTTGTAGCATATTCAAAGCTACCACCACCTCGTCCATGGTATTGAAGGGGTTTTTTAAAAGTTGATCCCATCTAAATTTTTTTAAAAATAAAAATGAAACTTCTTAATTTTAAAAAAAGGTATATAAAACTAACACAAAATCATTAATGATAGGGTGGATAAAAAGTAGTGGAATGTTTATAATCATTTGATTTAAAAAATTATTATAATGTTGAACAAATATGTTTTTAACCCCAAATTTAGTTTCTACTAAGATTATAATATCAATACCATAATCATAGACTACTTGTAGAGGTTGATTTGAATCCATTTGCCTTTGATTTATCTACTGATAATATCGTTTGAAAGATGTTTTTTTTTTTAATTCAAAAATGTAATGAATGTTAAGATGCAATGATCTTAATGATTGTGAATAGAAATTATAGTTACAAACAATGAAACATATCTTAGAAGTCTTTAGTATGCAAAAACAAAATGAAAAAAAAACCCAAGGCAAAAGAGTTTTTGAAATCTTAAACTTTCTATTAGATTGGTTTTTCAATTTCAAATCACCATATCTTATTCAATATACATTAAAATCTAGAGTTTCAAGTCTAATTTCAAGAAGAATTTACATATAAAAATGGAATTGGTTTGGAGTAGTTAGTAGGTTTGAACCCTTAAAAAACAAAGATTGAGTGCTTCAACTTCGTAAATTTGACCCCTCAACTTCGTAAGTTCATAATTTGCTCAAAACACATTAAATAAAGTAAAGTACTACTTGTCGAATATAACATTAAATATCAACATATAATTTTTTTTCAAATAAACAAGTTATGATCAAAATTCAATCTTTGAAGTTCAAAAAACATTCTTGTTAAAGTATCAAGAACACAATTAGAACAAACACTAACAAGGAGTTTGAGATTAAAGAACTTGCAAGGTAAGAAACAATAATTGCATCCTTGATTGGAGTTGACAAGAGTGGAAACAAAAGGCTTCAAAGCCTCCTAGTATACTATTTGATACAAAAGTTCATTTGCACCTTCCTACAAACCCACAATAATGCAAGAGTTAATCATCAAGCCTACATGTGCCTTAGGTTCCTTGGACCATGTCAAAAAGTCACAAACATTCATAGATGTCCCTTAAAACATCCATAAGTGACCCCTAGTACTTGTAAGCTTTTTACAAGTAATCACATACCAATATTTATGTATCTTGGAAATTGTAAAAGACTTCCAAAATGTTTTCTCCAAATATTACATGCATGAGGTTATTTTTTCCAAATATTCAATACATTAGACTATGTGTTTTATATGTTTTTTAGATATCCTTTACACTAAAACAATTTATCCCCTTTATTGGGTGATAACTAATGTGAAGACCATTCACTAGAAGAAAATTGTCATTTTGCAATTGTTGTATGCAACTAATTCTCAATTGCATGTGACACATGCAACTGTTAAACCCCATAGTTGCATAGGACAAATTGCACACAATCAGAAGTTGCATATGACATAGGTGGATAGTATATATGGTATGAATTTATATTTTATACATTTACATTATTCTACAAGGGTTGCCCATGGTGACACGTGTTCATTTGTGAAACTCAATTATATGGTGAGATGTGGCACTTAAACATTATTTCAATATTCATTATTATTAATAAATTAATAATGTCTTGACCATCCAATAAAATGTGAATCAGATTTTGACATGGGTCCATTTATCAAGGCCAATTATGTGGTGACACATGGCAATTTTAAAAGCCCATTGATTATTTATTTATTGATTAATTAAGTAAGTAGGTAGGGAGGTAGGTAGGTAGGTAGGCAGGTAGGCTAAGGTTTAAAATAATCTACTTTTACTTTTGGGTTTAGCCTTTAAGATTGAGCCTCTTTCATTGGCCCATCCCAAATGGCATTTGGTACTTGGTTTGTGAACAAGTCAAATGCACTTACTTATATAATGTGCACATTTGGAATCCATGGCAAAAAATATGGGATAAAAAATTCACTTGCAAGTGCAACTAATGTAGTTACAACCTACATGCAAATAACCATATTAACCTAGTTTACCTACTAGATAAATTAATTATATTATAATTATTAAAAGTTAATAGGTAATAATAATATAATATAATGAATAATATTATTAATTGGTTAATAAATATTAATTTTAATATTTATAATTATAATAAAATTATAATAATTATGATTGCTTACAATAATTAATGATCAATAATATTATATTACTATTATTTCATTTAAATTAATAGATAAATTAAGTTAGTAACTAACCTAGACTAAGGTACTTATAAGCAAATTAATGTAACCTATTAGCCATACATATATTACCATAAGTAATAATATATTTTAAATTAAAATTATTGTTATTGAAGAATAATAATATTATTATGAACAATTAAGGACGACAATAATAATAATATATATAATATATAATCAATATTAAAATTATTTCTCCTATTTATAAATAATTAATAATAGTCAAGTCATTAGTAAGTAATAATATTAATAATTATAAGTATAATTATAGTTTTTAAAAATCATTATATGTGATTAACTATAATGATAATAATTTAATAAAAATTTTGGGCTAAACTAATTTTGATTAAATTAACCACATGGCTAAATTAACCATGGTTAAATAATTACAAGGCTAAATTAATGATGGATAAATTAATATTTTAAAAATAATTCAGAAGTTAAATTTAAAATAGTAAATTAATTTTGGGTCAACTAACCATAGTTAAATTAACTCCAAGGTTAAATTTACTAATTAATTTAGTCATATTTAATTTAGTTATGTTAATTTAGCCATTATTAGTTTAATTTAACCTCCTAGTTAATTTGGTTTTTTATTTAGTTTAGCCAAAGTTAGTTTGCCCAATATGGTTAGTTTAGCCAAATTTAATTTAGCCTCATAATTAATTTTGTTATGGTTAGTTTAACTAAAGTTAATTTAGCCTCATAATTATTTTTCCCATAATTAGTTTAGCCAAAGTTACTTTAACCATGGTTAGTTTAGCCTCATAATTAGTTTTGCCATGGTTAGTTTAACCAAAGTTAGTTTAACCTCATAATTAGTTTTGTCATGGTTAGTTTAACCTAAGTTAGTTTAGCTTCATAATTAGTTTAGCCTCATAGTTAATTTTGCCATGGTTAGTTTAGTTTCATAATTAGTTTTACCATGGTTAGTTTAGCCAAAGTTAATTTAGTCTCATAATTAGTTTAACAAAAAGTATTTTAGCAAAGTTAGTTTAATCTCATAGTTAGTTTAGCATAGGTTTAACCAATGTTTTGTTTTGGGTAGCATTAATTAATATGAGTTTAACCTTAATACTAAAGTTATAAAACTATTATACATAGCCTAAGTAGATATATTTAGTATATTAATGTAGGTATGTATTAGCTTAGGTCATGATTTTTATGACACGTGTCCATTTTGTACACTATTAGTTGCATGTTAGTTGCACACACAACCAATATAGTTGCAAATGACACCTAGTTGCACGTAGTTGCATAGTGATTGATTGCAAATGACAAGATTTCTACTAGTGATTTTTTTAAATCACTTTCCAATTTTTAAAGAAAATTTTTGCCACGCCAAGGCAAAATCACCATATGGTGTTTTGGTTGCTCCTTTGTTCGATCCACTTTTGCTTGACTAGCAAGCATTTATTTTTGCAATACAAATGAAAAACAACTTGCATGCTACCTTACATCCACCAATTGATTATAGTCCTACCACTAAATTGTGGACCCACTTGAGTTCAGATGCCATCATAATTCAAAAATTGTGTAAGTATTTGAAACTTGTGGAGATTACAAGTGTGATGGTCTTGGGCAATTTGGAGGATGAATAGGCCTTCTTTACTATGTACTTCATGAAATCCAAGATTTGCAATTGTTGAATCACACATCTACACTTGGTGGTCAAAATGCATGCACAATAGTTTTATGAGTTTCATACTTTTCCCTTCTACTCCACTATTTGTGAATGGGGGAACAACAAGATTCATTATGAAAATGCATAGGTGGCTAAAGATATGGCACTTGTACTTTTTCATCAAGTTGTTTTTGTGCCAACATTTGCTTCATTTCAACTTTGTAGAATTTGCATTGTTATAGACTTGTGCTTGTTTGTTGTAGCACAATTGCAACCACAAATGGCATATGATAGCATTCTATTAGTTCAAGTTTGTATTCAAATCACACTTAAAACTTACAAGAACATCCATGTTGCCATGAAGTTTTACAATTAAGATTACCATTGAATTTGCAACTTACACACACCTCATGTGCCATAGCCAAATTATATAAAACTTTGTAGTCTTGTTTGCCACCCAATTGGATGAAAATTATATGGATGGTGCCAATGACACCATACCAAAATTGGGAAATAAAAAACATTAATGCAGTGGAATATGCAAGATGTGAAATAGCCCTTGGGAACATTAGGCCTGGACAATGTGAGTGTCGATGCTATGGCATATTACTAGAAAATTTTAAATGATTCACTATTGCACAAATACCAAATAATTTTATTTCAAAATTTGGAACATTGCAAACATGTTATAAAATCCTAGAAATTATTAGATTATAATCCATGCATTTGTTTTTGGTGAAATTTCAAATCCCAAGAACAACAACAAAAAGTTCAATGCTACATAGTACAAAAGATTTTATTGGGGAAAAGAAAAACAAACTCCCCACATTTTGATGATGCAAAATCACCATATTTGGACTATAGGTTCATGGAGGTTACAAAAATATGCAAGATTCTAAAAAAAATTTACTATCCTCTTATACCTATATCCAAATTTGTCTTATTCCTCTTGTGGATGATGGCCACTATGGCTACATCACAAAATTGAAATCAAAAAATTAAAATAAAAAACCCCTTATTAGAATCAATTAAAAAAAAAGAAAAAACCAAACCCAAACTATCAATAAGACAAAGAATAAATTAGATAAAGTTGAAACAACATATAAGATTCAAGAAAAAATTAGAAATTTGGGACAAGACATAAAAGAGACTAGACACAAGCAAATCAAAAAATGAAGAAAAAAACATAAAAAAGATGTAAAACACTAGTAAAATTTATAAAATGTATCTAGAAGGCATGTTATTAAGTAGAGCTTTTCTTCTACAAAAGGCGTGGATGCCCCACCTTTTTTTTCAATTTCTTTTGTGATACCCCATTAAGTATCACATGAAAAATAATTGTTCTATGAGTTCCAATGTTGTAAATCGGCTAATGCCCCACTCCTCAAATGTTATTTTACTCAAAACATAAAAAAATAAAATGGAAAGAAACTCAAATGATAAATAACCATGAAACTTAAAACCTCTCCTAACAATAACCGGTTGTAACCTATGTTGAACATTGAAGTACACTCTAAACCCTAAATCACCAAAGGCCTTGATAGTTCTACTTTCAAATAACGAAATTTGAAAGGACCAACATTACATAACACTTATGTTGCAACATCATACAATGAATTTAAACTTTTGAGCTTTAATGAATTGAAACTTTTTAATGAAAAATTAATTGATTTAAATTAAAATGTGCTAAATTTATATTAGGATTCAGGAAAATGATTTTTTTTTAAAAACCAACAATTGAAGGAAATAAGATAGCAAATGTAGGCTTTATCTTTGCCTTCACCTCCATTGTGGGGCTTTTTTTATTGACCCTCCTCTCATATACTTACCTAGTGTGATACATCATACCTGACATGCCTCCACAAAAGATTGTGTCACAAATCTACCATGTACCACATCAATTTAGGATCTAGGTTTGAGGTTTTCATAGGTTTAGTCTAGGTCTATGTTAGATATAGGCTTTTAGCCACTTTCTTTAATATTTTTGTACATTGGCTATAACTTTGAAAACATGTTCTTTGGTTGCAAGCAAGCATATTTGACGACCTTGGCCTAAAAAACCCAATTTCAATCTTAATGGGATGGGCATAGCACATAATTGTTTAATAAAGTTTCTTCAACATTCTAAGATAATTCGTATGTCACAATGATCCATCTATGTAATGTTGACATAGCTATTTTGATACACTACATATAATCATTATTGTAACGTTGTTCTTCATGTCTCACATTCATTAGAGGTGATTACAACATCAATATACTTACAATATCAAATAATTCATTTGATTATCAAGAAACTTTAAAATTTATGACCACATTCAAACTCAAATTCCATATTCATACAAGTGTTCAACAAAAAATAATTCTTATCATATATGAACAAATGTCCCAAGTAGTCATGTGTATCAAAAGGTTATTACCTAGAATACCAAAATTTAAACTTGTTATAGTGCATTCAAACTTTCTAACAATTTGCCCATGATCAATTAAAAACAAGAAACTTTGTTTCCATTTAACACACATGAATTTGTAATATATTACATGTGTATATATTTTTGCAATTAACTTTAAAATCCTCAAAAGGAAAGAGCCACCTCATGGTTCTAGTTGTCTTGTTTTTGTGTTTAAGGTAGTTTTTTTCTTACCACTTGTATCAATAGTTTTCTAAAGATGAAAATGCCTTTTGGACATACAATCAATATAATCAAAAGGGACTTTATCCAAACTTGGGATGGAGTCATTGTGGGATGTATTGACAAACACAATGCCAATCTACAAGGACAATAAAAAGATATGAGTCCAATTGTTACAAATGAGGTTCACAGATAAAAGTTGATTCAAGTATAATTGAATGATGGTTTTATGGAAAAAAATGACACAAAACGTAAAACCACTTGCACACTACATGAACTTGCAACAAATGACAAGAATAAACAACTAAGGAAAACAAATGAATGGGGGAAGACATTCTAAAGTCCAAAATGAATGACAAACGAAAAAAGGAAAAAAAAAGATGGTGAATACTCAAAACTAAAGGATGGATACTCAAAAACAAATAGTGGGTGCTTAAAACTAAATAGATTTAAAACAAAAGCTCAAAGACAAGGCAAAAGTTGTTAGGCAAAAATAAATTTAACCCACTATGTTGGGATGGTGGGCATTTTACTAAGTAGTAAAGAGGGCTTCAAGTAGGATAAAGGTAAGTAAGAAGGGGGGGAGGAGTTTTGGGTAAGACCCATAGTTTAAGGGGATTAATGAAAGAACTTATTCCACCCTAGATTAGAGGTATGGGGTGACCTAGATAAATAAAAGAGGTTATAGCCTGAATGTGCAAGATAAGGTATGTTTTATCCTATCAATGGACTAGTTAATGCACCAATTAAGGGACAACAAGGTGAGAGGAGGCTCCTAATGTTTTTCCAATAGGTAGGCCTAGACTAAAGATAGGTCATGGCCTCTTCGTCAAATTTAATCATGAAGGGTCTCCTTGTTGACCTTTCATGACCCTTTGATAGAAAGGAACTTGGTTTGGGCTTGGTTTGCTCATGAGATGTGAAAGTAGGATTTGAGGGTTGATGGTTGAGCTTTGTGAAACTTTAAAAGTTGGCACATCATGAACAAGTGAACAAGGTGGAGATACTCACTCATGGAGAGGCAAGCTTTCAAGGTGAGTTCAAATTCAAGGGAAATGGATTTCATGTGAAGGTGGAAAGATCGTAAAAAGGGGCAAGAGAGGTGGCAACTGCATGTGAAAGGAAACATTTCATGAAAAGGTCTATTCAAGGCAAGATGGAAAGACTATTTTTAAAAAATGGAAGGTTGTTTTGAAGAATAAACAAGAAAGGGAATAGGTAAGGAAAAATAGTAGACAAGAGGATAGTAGAAATGGAGGAAAGGTTCCTCACATACATTTTTTGTTTTGTGCCCTATTTTTGGTGCTTAGGATTTGCATTTTCATCACAAGCTTGAGGTTTCCAAATTTAGAATTGAACTTCCTAGGTTTTCTTGGAATTTTTAATATTTCACTTCATTGATTAGGATTTGAAGCATGAGGGGAAGCTTTGGGGAAGTACATTCTAGTGGCAAATGATGTGAGAGCTAGGAGACCACTTGGAGGATGTTTGGAATGATGTGGGAAACCTTAGGAAGTAGAACTAGGGTGAAGAAGTCTTGAAGGAACTCTATGTACAATTTGCCAAAAAATATTGAAGATTTGAAAGGATGAATTCAAGAGGATAATGATTCACTATATATGTTGAGTTGGGTCACATTATAGGTTTGGTAGAACTTGAAGTTGTGAGTGTGTGTGGACGTATGAACATGCAAGTTATCTTGCTACAAGGAGTTGTGTCTTGTTGGGGGGTGTTCGTGTCTTGTTGGTGTCCAATAAATATAGGTAGACGAAGGGTGGGTAGAAGTACAAGAGGTGTTGTTAGTTGTTATGTTTGTTATGCAAAATGTTACAATAAGGTGTGTGTGTGTGTGTGTGTGTAGGGTTTTGGGTGTAGGATTGTCTTAACTTGGAGGGACAACTATCCAATGGTTAATATACATGTTGAAGTGTTGAGGGGTAGGGAGGGCCAAATCATGATCCACCCCTTCATCCCATCTAGCCTAGGAAGGAACTTTTCTTGTTCTTGATTAAGGGAGCTCCAATGAGGTAGTTCAAGCTAAGGGAAAGAGAGACCAAATTAAATAGGTTATTGCTAATAACACACTCTAGACGTTCTCCAAGGGATGGGATGGCCCAAGATTAGGATGTTAGGTGTGCGATAAATTTACACTTAACAAATTTTTTTTTTAATTACAAAAGAATAATAAGAGTACCTAGAAAATGAAACAAAAAGTAGACTTAGCTGGAAACACCACAAAAGAAAAGGGAAATAATAAATCAGACTCCAAGTTGAAATCCATTTCCATGACCATGACAACACTTAAACCCAACCCTACACCCCAACATTAAAAGTACGAACTACCAATTCATTTCAAGCAACAAGTAACAAATCAACTTACAAGTTTGAAAGATGAAGTAAAGGAAAAGATAAAGAGAAACAGAACACTCAAAACCACAATGTCAACATGTTTTGGAAGACAATGTAGCCACAAATTGTCTGCCTAGTTCCAATTTTTAAACTATGGAACAATAATTGTGACCCAATTCCACTATCAGTGTTTTGAGATTATCAAACTACAATGCCAATTCTTGAACCAATTCCAATTTTGCATGGAAACCACTAATTCTGTTGAACCAAAGTTAAATAGCTACCAAAGAGTGTGCGTTCACCTCACAGTAAAACCAATCACCACATTTCCCCTTTTTGGTTCAACAAAATGGTAGAAAGCTTCAATTTTTTGTCAAGCCATGTTATTACCCAAAATCCAAAGGAATTTGAGACTTTGGAACAATCCCACCCCTCCTACATAAATGAGATAAATTGTGATGAATCAAATGGTCATGAAATCTCTCACTTGGATTGCCACTAGAAGCCATTCTTTTCTTTGGAATCCAGGGCACTCCCCTCCACTTCAGGCCTTCCCAACTCATCATGTCCCCTCCTTGCCTTATGTGCTAATTAAATCCTGCAATAACAACACCTTGGCAAAAGCACGAATTTGCAATTGTTAAGACATCTAAGAAATCACAACCCAAGCAAGAACAAGATGAGCATATCATTGCACCCAAACGCAATAGGCGCTACTAGCATGCCCCATCCTATTTCCATGCCATACATCACACACATATGTATGGCATGGAAGTGAGTCCAAGCTAGTCCTTGGAGAGGTCACTCCTTGTCCTTGCACATTTTAGTAAGCAACTGAGAAAAAAAGCTATTTTTTAGTATGCTATGCAATAATAAAATATTTTAAATATGTTCTCATAATAAAATTATTAACACCCTATTTACACTTAAACTAAATTAAAAAATTTACTTCAGAACTAGTGAAATATGAAGAGAATGTGTTAGAGAGAGGGGACACTCCAACGAGATGGTGCAAGAGTCAAAAAAAACTGAGGCACTAGTTGGAATGGTATGCAGTCATTGCATACCATGAGGAGAAGTTGAAACTAGGGAATTGTGAGAGTAGACCCCTTCAGATTTGCTAAGTGTACTTACTACAAGGGATGAAGTTCAAACCAAAATTCCTTCACATTAGTTTTCCTTATTTTCTATATTCTGGTACTTGCAACCGTGACTGTGACAAACCATTTTGGGACTGAATTTTCTTTACCACCCCAATCCAAAAGAACAAGTCATTGTGGGTGTTGGGATTTTGCAGCTATCACCACAGCTATCCAAACACCCACAACATCATGGAGTGTGCTATTCTTCCTTGCTTGGGTGCGTAATGGCAGTTCACTTACAAAAGTCAAACCCTCAGACTTCCCACACATGATTGGAAGTGCAACCTTTCACATTGCTAACACATGAAATGTGTTTTTGGCAAAATTCATAAAAGATGCAAATGCATGTTATCAGATTCAAGTCAGTCTAGCTGGATAAGGAGCAATCTACAAGCTCAATGACCTTAGATGACAGAAAAAAAAAACAAATGGATCAGGAGACACCTCATCCTCAAAGATCAGCATGTGTCAAAGATCCTTCAGATTTCAGACTTCTCCAGATGATGACACAGAACTATACAACTCTAATTTGTAATGGCAACTGCATGACATATGGCCACATCATATGCACTTGCCACTGAAGATTTTGGTATATTACAGAAGCCATTAAACACATGAAAGCCTACCACTAAATTCTGAGCAATGCCACGCACCATGATTTACCATCAAGACCACACTCACCATGCTCCTCATATTTTCCATCAGCTTGCAGCCAGAATCTGTCCTCTGGAAGTGAGTTCTGTTTCTTTGGAATTGAAAAATCAACAAAGACTAAGAAACAACTATTTAAGGCTTGCCTCCAGAGACCAGAAAGTTTTGCAGTGCCGGCAGAAATAACCTCCAATCCAACAGCACTGGGAAATTAGGGGAAAAGTGAGAAACCCTCCAGGATTTATGGAACTGGAATACCTGCCAAATACAAGAGAGAATGCATGGATTACATACTGATTACATGCTCATTCATTAATTGTTCACTCGCCGAAGTGAAGCTGGAAACGATGAAGATAGAATCACAGTATCGACAATGAAATTGCACAAAGAGTTTGCCGACTACATATCAAAAGTTCAGAACTCTTGTGATCTGACATTTTGATACAAAAATGGCACTCTAGAACATGCCCCACATAAAAGAAGAGAAAAGGCTTTTACTGGAAATGGATTCCAGGGTTTATCCAATTCCAGGGTTTTGCTGGAATTGGATTCCAGGGTTTATCCAATTCCAGGGTTTTGCTGGAATTGGATTCCAGGGTCTATGCAATCCAGGGTTTTGCTGGAATCTGATTCCAGGGTTTTGGTGTTTGGCACATTGCAGGGCAGATCCTTTGCCCTTTGCATATCCATAGTTGAAGTCCCATTAACCTACACAAACAGGATCACTGAGGGCTTTCTACCAAACAAAGCTGGGATCAAGCATTGGAGCTCTGGGCAGGAGCAAAAGGAATCACATTTACCCTTGTAAGCACTTTGGGATTCCCCTAGTGAACTGGGTGAATAGTGAATGAAAGGGACAAGCAGGACCCACCACCTTCTTTCAACTGTACATCCATTAACATACTCTTGAAACACCTCTGGGTGTTTGCTCACCTGAAATTTTGAAAAGGTTTTTCGCCTGCCAATTATCAGATGCAGATGACAGAATCAGTGATGGACTTGCAAGAGAAAGAGTTTCATCTTCAACTTTGGAAGATCCAATTGGTGCCATCTCATCCGCATACTTGGTAAGCTCTTTGATCCCTGCAGCACGCTGCAACCGGCTTGGTTGAACTCTCTTTTGAATGCCATAGCAGTCTTGCTGTCCAGAAGTTGAAGAACGACCCTGGGTAGTTGGGGCTTGTGAGCTGTCAGTCACTTTTTCTCCTCGTTTGATGCCCAAAGGTGTGGAAGTTTCTCCAGCCAAAATACTACTTGCTATGTTGCTTTGTTGCAATGTCTGAGATTGATGATTGCTGTCCTTTGATACATAGGACAGCATGTTGTTCTGCTGGTCAAATGGTGCGGCCAAGTCATCTGTACACGACTGAGTTGCTGTTGGAGCTCTAATTGTCAACTGTGGATTGTATGTCACTTGAGACATACACATACTTGTTTCAGGAAACATAGCAAACCCAGTTTCAACTCCTTCTTCGATGACAGGATCCATCCCTTCCACCAAATTGGCTAAAGCTTCACCAGACCAGTTGGTTGGCAAACCTCCTGAGTGATACATCCACAGGGCATCTGAACTTGGCTGTATAGGCCTGGAAAAAGGGAAAGTTGTCAGTTCCAATTCTGTAGCAAGTTCCCAACGTTGGCAGTTGCAGCAGCCTTTCACAGAGCAGAAAATGAGGAATTGACCTATCAACAGAGTTTTATGTCTGTCTCAACCACACTCAAAAACCAATACATAGTTGAGCACTGTACCTGGAAACCCTGTGTTGAGATGGAGATGAAGGGTCCCTGCCAATGGAGGACTCAAGAGCACTGGATGAAGCATCAGTATCCCCAGAAGTTTGGCTGTTGTTGCCAGAATCTGCACAGGTCAATCGCCGCTGTGTTGCACTCTGGGCCAATCGATACAAGGCATCCCGAATGCTCAACCTTGTCCCAAGATCAAGCTGCAAAATTACACAGTCCAATAGTTACAATAACTCTTTCGGGATTAACCATGCCTAGGGGAAGAGTCATACTATTCAACATGCAAGATCCTTCATGTGAATTTGTATACCCAATAGGTCAATCCTCAAATGGGTCAACCATAACAATGCCTTCCGAGCTCTAATGATGTACCAATTACATAACAGCATTACAAAAGCATCAAGCTAGCAATAGTCAAGCCAGGCTATTGATGAAATCTTCCCTCATATCATGTCACATACTCAGTACCACATGACCTCAGAGTTGACCCATTTACATCAGCTTGGAACTCCAAAGGATTGCCTACAGAATAACTTGTGGGTTGATCTCATAAACTTCAGCTGTGGTCAAGTGGTGATCACAACTTCCAAATAGCTATCTACTCCAAAGAACCCAAAAGGTACAAGAAACCCAAACACTACCTTCATCATGGTGCCTTCCAGCTGGTGCAGGACAGCAGCCTGCAAGCTTTCATCTTCCTCATTAAAAGAGGCCTCTGCACTACTTTGGCGAACTGAGAGAGGAGTGTCAGGATTGGTGCTGGATGATGTGTTAACTGACTCAGCAATTGCAGCAGCTTCAGGTTCACTAGCAGGCATCACCTCTTGAGGTTGTGCAAGAATTTTGCTGAGCACAGGGACATCGAAAGTTGCAACTCCGGCCAGATGCTCGACTGCCAACCTTGCCTGCATCTGCTGCTGCTGCTGCCACCTCAGCTTCTCCGACATATCATGACTGGTCATGATTGGATCACTAGAGGGGACTGCGATAGATGTTTCTAATGATGTTCTCAGCTGATGCTGGTTCTGAAGCAGCTTTGGATGCAGTGTTAATAAGGGTTGTTCATATCCATTGTACATTTCCTGTGATTGTTGTTGCACCTGGCCCGGGAAGGGAGTAGGTGCCAAACTGGGTATGAGATGGTATGGCTGGGGATAGCCTGTATGCTTATAGGGCACCAAAGGTTGATCCGCAGCTTGCATTGTTGAGGGAAGTGGTAGTACAGTAGTTGAATACCCATGTAGATTTGCTGATGATGGCAGATGAAGATCAGTCTGGACAGGAATAGTAGGCTGAGGCTTTTGCCACTCCTGATGAGCATATGGCACTTCTTTCCCACCTCTCTGGCTGTTTAGATGTCCTCTGAGCCTTCCTCCATAGCGTTTGCGGTTTGCTGCATGCCTCCGTGCACGATGAGCCTGGCACATGGATCAAGAAAACAGAGCTGTTTGAATCATAGTGGTGGAAACATAAACCCAGATGGCAGGTAGCACTTCTCCAGTATGTCATGTCAAACAACCAGAGGTACAAATATAACAAGAAGTAGAGCATGCAATGAAATCATGGGTGCATGTATACCTGGGCAATGCTGGCTCTTTCAGAACTGGAAAAGATCACAGAAGGCACCTCGGACTCATTCTTGGCTTTCCATATGGCTGGCGTCATAGCATTATTATAAATACCCTTAACCCTTTGTCCAGATCCTGATGACTCCTGCATCAAGACTAACAGGAGATCACAATCTAGTCTTTTGCAGTAGCCAAAATATAATTGTCCATACAAGTACCTGGTTCGATGTCTTAGAAAAGAAGATGAATGGGTTTGCAGTATTTCAAACTGTGGCATCATGTGTGTGAGTGAGAGTATATGTGTGTTTGATTGAGCAATCTGCCTTACAACTGCATAGCTGGGGGGATTTCAAAGTATTAGGCACCATAGAAGTAGAGCCTTGAATGAGTTTCCATTCCAGCAATGCTTACCGGCAGTTGTGGGTGAAACGGCAGCTGGGCAGGACCAGGCATTATCTTATTAGTAACATCAGTGCCACCACGACATTGCTCTTCAAATTTTGGAACTTGCGGAATATCCAATGGTGGACAAATCAGAGGGTTGATAGAGACAAATTCAAACTTCATGTCCAAACCCTCCACCTTGTCATTGGCAGCTGCATCACAATTAGTTTCTGGCAAGCCAGAAGAAGAGATGATCTCCACCCCCTGCCATTGTAATCCGTTGCCAGGGGGCTTGCATACTTGCTCAAAGGAAGAATCCATCCTACATTCACCACAATATTGCTTGTCAGCACCTCTTTGCTTCTATCTTCCAACACTTTTTTAGCAAGCTTGACAACCCATTCCAGATTGATCATTCATGCAACCAACACACAGCAGCAGGAGAAAGAAGCCACCAGACCATGCTGGTATGCAGAAACAGTTTCATGACTAGGTGCACATTTTCCACAGAAGAACAAATCTCATCCTGTCAACCTTACTAAAAGAAGCTGATTGACAAAAGAAGTTCTGAGAGGAAGCTCTGGAAAAAATCCGACATGCTTGGCAACCACAACACATCTGAAGAGTGGTGCACAACCTGAAGAGTTTGTCAACATCCTCCATGTTGCCAAGGCTTTTATCCCAATTGAAATCCATCTTGCCAAGGTCATTCTCTTTCCGATATAGTGGAAGATCACTTTCTTCAGGATCATCATCACCACTCAAGTCAAACTTCATCATTGGTGGATTGACAATATGGACATCCTCCTCTGTGTACATAGTGTCATTCATGTAGAAAGCAAGATCTCCACTGCCAAGAACCATTGGCTCAGCTTTCATCTGCTCTGTCACTGCTGCACCTTCTACTACACCAGGAACCAGAAGATAAGACTCCAAAGACATCACTGACCAAGAACACACAATTGAGAAGCATGTGCAAAATTGTAAGCTCGATCACATACATCCCTTTGTACAAAAATCAGACAGAAGTTGCAGCACTATCAAAAGCAACCAAATCCCTCTACAGAAACCAACAAGCATAATAGCACCCTCGAAAAAGACAAGTAGAATAGCCAGATGTGATTCAGTCCTAATCAAATAGATAATTGTCTTGGTAACATTGCAGATGAAATGAATGTATGACTGACCACACAGGCACACACATCCAGACAATTGAGAAATGAAAACCTAGCTACATCACCAGAGAAAAAAGATCTTCACATCCTTTCCGAAGAAAAAACACTGCAACGTTCTTCTTGTCACAGAGCTACGAGATGGCTTTTGAGCCCTGTTTATTTTCTAGTAGAACTGCTAACTCAAAAAAGAAAAAAAACCCATAAGGATCATCCTACCTACCTGTGCACATGTTAGCAACCTGTAGTTAGTCCACGGCCACAAGGGCCATCATCAGTATGCATCCTGAACAAGCAAGTGGTTGATCGCATATTGGCTCTGGCATAATGGTTCTGGCCTTCAAATGACAGCTATAAGGATGATAAATATTCAACATACTAAATTGGAAACACATGGTGATTAGCATGATGAAGCCAAAGTGGATCCTTCAGTTATGCCCAAAATGTTTCTACTGTGGACTCCACATGACCCTAGCCATAAGGATGATAAACATTCAGCACACTAAATTGGAAACACATGGTGATTAGCATGGTGAAGCTGAAGTGGATCTTTTTTCTGTTATGCCCAAAATGTTTCTACAGTGGACTCCACATGACCCTAGAATGTAGGGATACTAAAGTTTGGCATGTTTCTGGGGTGCATCACAAATGTCTCTACCATGAAGGGCAGAGCCAATCTAATGGACCAGCACACAGAATTAGGTCTGTTGTGGCAATGGACATAGCAGCTTCCAGGGTGAATTTGGAAGGGACCCATTTGCTCATCAGGCATGCTGAATACCGACTGACTGATTGTCTTCCCAAACAAACAATGAACATACTTCAGACATGTCCATTGTTTCTTTGGCCTTCAATAGAGAGAGAGAGAGGAGCCTCTGGCAAAAGTCCACCCACACAACACAGTGTAACACATGAAGCCATGAAAATCTTCATAGAGCACCCATCAAAGAACCTCCCTCAAGGTTACTACAACCGCCACAACAATTTCTCATTGAAGAAAAAATAACTCACCACTTTCAAGCATGGCCATGGCTTCTTGGATCATATCTCATTCTTCTTCTTCCCACCAGTACCACTCTCCTCAAGTCTCCAACAAAATCTAAACTCGTTTGTTGTTGTTTGATGCACATGCCTACCTAGCTAGCCACCCACCCATTTGTTGCAAACACCCAAGAAACCAAAAAACACAAGAAATGAAATTCTCTACTCCACCAAAAACACACACAATCCATCAATCAATCTCGTTCCGATCCCTCTCTCTCTCTCTCTCTCTCTCTCTCTCTCAATTGTTGATTGTGTGTATTAGATACTTGGGTTTGTTTGTGTGAATCTATTTTGTTTGTTTGTTTGTGTGCAATTTTGTTTTGGGGGAGAACTCTTAACTTTGCACGTTGAATCCGTAGTAGTGTGTGACGCAAGTGGGTGACGTTAGTTATTTGGACCTGACTCTGCACTTCGCACATGAGGAGAGTGATGATTGGTGGATTTATCCCAACTTTGCTCCTGTGTATGACACGTGGTTTTCTTGTGGGCCCTTTCCTGTCCCTGTGGGCCCATTACTTGGCTGTTTTCAAGCCACAAGTCATTTTTCTATTTTATTACTTCCATGTTCCCACAGGCGGGGGTTGTGGGAGGCGGGTTGTGTGGGGGCTTGGGGAGGGGAGGGGTGGGGGCGGTGTGGGGGGTGGCTTTACATGTTGTTGTCATTTTGTGTTTGTATATAAAAGAAATTTGTGTGTGTGTGTGTGTTTTTTTTTCCTTGCAATGGCTACCCATGTCCCCCACATTCATCCCCCACCTATTATTAGCCTAGGTTTTAAAATGGTGTCCAATTAGGAATAGAAATCTTACCCAGCCAATGAGGTGAGGCAACATGCACCCTAGAAGCCTAGTTTTTTTTTTTTAATTTAAATATAAATATTTTATTTTATTTTTTATTTTAAAATTTAATTTGGGAGGGTGAGGTGGGGATGATTTTTTTTTTTTCCAAAATTTGGTGTTCCCAATTTGTTTTCAAAAGCATCATACTTTATCCCTTATCCTTTGCCCAAAGCTTGCCTCTTGTAGGTAATATAGGAAACCCAAATGAAAAGAGCACAATATGTCTATTTTGGGAGTGCTCAAAGTTGGATCACTTTGGCCCATCTCAAAGAAACAAAATTAATTAGTTAATTAATTAATTATTAATAATAATAAAACATGGGGGGGCAAAAATTTGGTGCTTTTGGGAACATCTTGAGAACTTGATGCAAACACATTGGGAACAGACAAAACCAAAAATCCTGGTGTGTCCCCCCCCACCCCCCCCAAAAAAAAACCAAATGAAAAAAATTCGGCCTCCTAAGTGAATGTTGAACCTTCTCGTGCACTGCATGAAATTTTCATTTCTAAAAAACATGTTTGTCACCATTTCCAACTTAGGCTAATGAAATGAAAGGCAAATAGGGGTGTATGAATATGAATTATTATGAATATTAATTATTAATATGAATCGCTATACCCACAACTCAGGTTTCACACTTCTTCATGGAATATTTATTTATTTATTTATTTTAGAAAATGAGGTTAGGCAATTTCAAATTTAATTTTTGTGAATTGCAACCCTAAACCCATCACACGGATTGATTTTGTGGTACCTACTTACCTACCGGCCATCATATATATATATAAGTCCACTTCTCATCCACACTCATTCATTTGTGTACCCACCAGCCATCATACATGTATTTGTCTCTTAGTGTTGGAATGGGGTGTTCAAACTCATGCGACCGGCCATGAAGTGTGATGTGTCTTGGCATTGTCTACTCTCGCCATGTCAAAGTTTTACACACACTTAGCCACCAAATGCCTCACCTAACGGGCTTTGCCCCTTTTCATTCCATAAACATTTTTCACATCAATAGTGAAACCTAGCCTAGTTTGGCAACATGGTGTCTAATTATTTTTATTTTTTGGGTCATTTGTGGTGTTTTTTTGGTTATTTATAATTTGATGTTTTTGATATTCATGTGTAGACAATGATGATAAAGGTCATACGTGACATAAGGATAGTCATTAATGGTGTCTAATGGTTAATTAAGAGAGAAGCCTTGTACAATCAAAATAGTTTTTTAATTAATTGTTGAATTAAAAATGCAATATATGACATGTAACACAAGCATTGAGCTAACACATATTAGATAAAATGCATAAATCCATGACAACCATAAGTGATATCCACTTAGTAATGAAGAGAAGACTTGTTTTGTGCATACGTGATTTTCACACATCTAAAAATTGTGATTCAAAAGTTCGACACTTTCCTTTACAATTTTTGAAATTTTTTAACATGGCAAACCAAAAAGTTTTTTTTTTAATTTTTTAATGCCTAACTAGGCTAGGTATTGTGATAGTTGATGATCCTATGATGAAGTTGCAAATTATGGGATGGATGGCCTCTTCCAACTTCCCTCCCTTGTCAACATGCCATCCAACATTCATGATTTCAATTGCTTCGTGTCAATGTTCCATGGCCAATGTGTCATGAGAATAGAGGTCACCCATTTCTTTTGCTTTTTCTTGACTCTACTTTTGTGCATTGGTTTCTTTTTACTAAAGTCACATAGGTTTTCATCTAAAGAGTGGATGTGTGTGACATTTGTTTAATGAACAAAGGTAAAGGACCCACAACTAACCCTTGCTTGCAAATATTCAAGGAAAACACATGCACAAATAATGGGTGATTCCTCATAAGTTAGTCTTGGTATGGCTCACATTTTTTGGAGATTGAAAAGGGCAAAGATCTAATTGTTCAATTTTATGTTATATGCATACCAATTTGAAAGTTTGTGATGTCCAAGATCTTGAAGGCTTGATGCATGCAAATGCAATTTTGATTTTAATAAAGGAGAGAACTAAACCACAATGAATAAACACTTATTGATTTTCCATGATATTCAAAATTGTTGTAATCAACTTGGCCTATTATATGGACAATGAATCATTTGCATGAGATTATCAAAGCCAAAAAAAATCATTGTTATGGCTATAAAATTGAATTAACTTCAATAATTTCAATATTTGTTTGATTTTCCCACCCATATAGTATTGTGCACCACATTAATTTTGAGCCTACACTGAATATTGTGACAATTGTTATTGTTATATTTATTGAACACCATACTTTGACAAGACATCAATTGATTGTCAAACATTTTCATTAACATTGAAACATTCAATTTTGATACATATCACCATTGTTTTGTATGTAAGGTAATTAATACACCTTTTCAAAACAATGAAAATCTATGTATCTATAAATTATGTGAAGTCACAAATTTGAAAAAATAATAAATTGACCAAAATCAAAGCAAATGTTGGAATCATATATATGTTCCAACAACCATTTAACCTTACATGGTGGCAAGGCTAGATGAAAAACATCAAAAATGAACATGATCCATTATGAATCCCTTTCATTTACAACACATTTGTTACATAGTATGAAGCACAAACACAACATTTTTATATTGCACACAACCATTGATCAACCACATAGATTACTTAAATTGGCATCAAAAACATGATCACGTTGTTTGAAATCCTTCTATTAATTTAAGTTTTTGCCTTGGAATTTGAACCATGATTTGAAACATCTTCTAGTTCCATTCCATCATGACATTGTTTGTCAATAAGACCTATTTACTTAATTGTCTCCAACCTCCCCCTTCCCTTCCCACCTCTTCCTTTCTCTTTTAAAATGAATTATGCCATTATTGGCATTTTGTTAAGCCTTTTCTAATATCTTTTATTACAAGGAAGAATGATGGAAGATCAAGATGCACTAATTAGTATTATTAGCATTAAACACAAAGTCATTTCATGTATGTCACACCAATCTTTTTGTAGTTTTTCAAATTTTGTATTTTAACCACTATAAAGTTATCACTCAACATTGGGACCTTATGTTTTGCCAAAATTTGCATGAAAAAAGTTCGCATGAGTTCAATGGGGATCCAAACTTGTTTTTGTGCCACAAATTGGGCTCAATAAATTTTGGTCCAAAGTTGGACCCACATGTACATTTCTTGAGCTTTGCAAAAGCCCAAGCTTTGAACAAAATGCATAAAGTTGTGGCAACCTAGAGATTGTGTTTTTTCATAAGCTTGTGGCAATGAACTCTCTCTCTTGTTTTTTTTTGTTTTTTTTTAATTCATGTTTTTGTGAAAGCTTATGACAAAGAGCGTTGTCTTTGTGTTTTTTCATGTTATTTTTATCTTTCAACAAGCTTTCAAATTATGTTTCTAAAGCTTGTGTTTTTCAAAACATCCACACGATTTTTTTAATGTTTCATCAAGGAGCATTGTTGGCAAGCTTGCAAGTTCTCTTTCTTTTCATTCTCTCTTTTCTTGCAAGCAACACATGTGTGTCCTTGAATTTTTTTCATTTTCGTATTCAAATTTTTTTTTCCCTTGAAACAAATGGAAAAAATCCATTGCAAAAACAAACAAATACAACATAGGCTAGGGGAGGCACCCCCTAGCACATCAAGTAGAACTACAAAACAATAGTCATTTGTGTAAATTAACCTAGGTAATTGATATTTTCCACCCAATCCTAAAGTTGTTTCTAACACAAAGAGTGAATGAAAGCACCATATCTTATTAAAATTTTCCATGTGTGCTTTCTTGGCAATGGGCACTTCAAACGCCGACTAAAAAACTTTCTCCCATTTTAATTTTCCATACACCATAATGCCATCCATGATCTATTAGCCTAACCTATAGTTAGAATAAACACAAAAAATCTTACATTAAGTTTGATCCATATGTTCAAAACCACCACCCCTTCTAGGAGAGACCAAATAGAGGATCAAGTTTTATAGGCTTTAGGGAATATTTTGTTGAATAGATGTCATAAAATGTCCAATTTCTTTATATTATCTTAAATCAATGGTGGATGTTTGAGCTAGTGGTAACCCAAGTCCATGCTAGCTTGGTCCTAGGACAATTATAAAATCTAGGTTTGAGTTTTTAAAGCTACCAAATCACACATGGGACAATTGACCTTTGTTTCTTTACATACCTTGGCTCTCCAAATGCTAATAACTATTATTTATTAATGTAAAGCTTGGAAAGGAACCAAATGTTTTTCTTGGCCCGGTTCCTTTTCCATGCCATGTTACATTGGATGTTGTAATTGTGGTACATCACACTTGGATTTTTGGATTTTTCAAAGCAAGTTTTTTTTATTGCTAAATAAAACTTGCCTTTTTTTTATGATGTAATTGTTATAGGGAGTTTTTTTTAAAGAAATTTTGAACTTGTTGAACTTTTGGTAATGATTAAAATATTGAATAATAAATTTGAATTGAATTGATTTTGAGGTCGGTAATTAATAGTTTTATAGATGGTGACCTCTTGAAGAATCATTAAAGTTTAGCAAAGATACCAGCCAAATGTTTTGGTCAATATTACCTCCATCAAAACATTTTCAATAGCTTTTCAAAACAAACAACACCACAATTTGGCAAAGGACTTAAACCCCATTTTTAAAATTTAAAATATCTTCTTTTCAATAGTTTGAAAAAAAATTATATAATCATTAATTAAAACCAAACTTCCATAAAATAATTTATTGTTTTAATGTGTATTCTCTTTATACATAAATATATTTCTTCTTTGGTACAGTGTTTTTGAAAAGTTGTGAATTGTGTATGAAATTTGATTTCTAGAAACTATGAATATTTGTTCTTGAATTTCTACAAAGGATTGAGGACACAATTTGTCTAGGATTACAAATTAATTTATGAGTATTTTCACTACTTACCAAATTATTTCAGTAGAAACCAATTGAGCTTAAAACACTACATAACTATTATTCAGAGCTTTAGGGTTCTTAATTCTTATTCAATTTTTTTTACTTTGCAAAACCTTGCCTAAATTTGTGGTTTCAAAATCATTCAATAGCAAAATTCATATTATTGAACTAAAAGTTTTAGTATTCCACTCAATCATTTTATTAAGTGGCCTTACCAATAATCCAACATTGGTATTGTGTCTACCTAGCACTACTATTTTAGGTCAGATTTTAGTGAACCCAACTACCCATGAAAGAGATGGAAGAATTTGTTTTTCAAACCTCTCCTCAAAATGGAAACCTGCACTTTGTGCCAACATCTAGTGACACAATTGTTTCAATTCATTTTTTTTTAAGATGAAGGTGTTGAAACTTTCATTAAGGATGTAAACAAGAAGGTATGTAGGAATGTTAAAACTATCATCTACATTAGAACATGTAGGTAAAAAATGTGGCTAAAATGCAAACCACCAATTTATATGGGGACATATATGCAATGTTAAAAGTACATAACTAGCCACTTTTCAACAATTGTTTATCATGCGGGGCAACAAGCTTGGACTTTCGATAGTAAGGTAACATCTCTACCAATTTTTCCCAAATGCAATGTTCAATCTCCTCCATTTTGTATGTGTCCCTAACCTTGATCCAACTCACACATTGTTGAGTTTGAACATTCAACAAGTCTCATATGGTCTAAAAGATGTTTTTGTGTAATTGTCCAATTCATGGTATAGAAACCCCAAACTCATGGGCCCTAAAATTGATTGATCATCAAATACACATGCATTCATTATGGCTTTAATTACATGGAGGGATTAGGTTGAATTGCTTTACACATAACTTTCCAAGCCTTGGATATTCAACTCCATACCCTTGAACCTACTATATGTCAATGTCCTAGAACCAACATCTAATGAATATCAAGAAACAATTGTTTGTGTTTAGATGGGTGTGTTTTGCTTATGCAATATGTCAAAAGAACTTTGAGATTTGATATCCATGGTGGGCTTATTCATAGTTGAGGTGTTTTTTTGACAAAGGATTCTAGGACTTTTTTCATTATTTATTTTGCATTAAACAAATTTAAATGAGAAAATTTGAATATTTCAAAATAAAATAACTCATATGGTGGTGTTGATTTTTCTCATGTGTACATATAAAAATATTTAAATAAAATTATATATATATATAAGGATTTTTTTTTTTGCATGATAAAGTCATGCACATGAAATTTGGACCTAGGGTTATATATTATAAATGCAATGAATATAAAAAACCAACCCAATGGGATAAAAAATAATCATTTTCCTTATAGCCTTTTGGAATGAATTTTGTAGTTTTCAAAATTGTCACATGATGTATAATCTAATCAAATGCATCCAATGGGTATCACTAAACATAGATATAAGCATTGTTTACCCATTAAAAAAAATGAAGTCAATTGATTGCATTGCTTAATGCATTCCTTTTGATTTTTTTAAAAGACCTATTTTAAAACAAGGATTTCATTTATTTAAAAGGACTCAAAAGGACATTGATGTTGTATCCAATCTATTTTTAGATTTTTTTATTAATTTAATTCGACATCATTTTAATTTTAGGCTACCAAAATCCATAATAACTATAATGCAAAAAAAATTGCAAAAATTCAAATTAGTCTTTTGCAAAAAAAATTCGGTGAATAGTTTTTTTGCATACTTCAACCATGAATAAACCGTGGTTTTAACACCATGAGTATCCATTTGCAGAATTGGGTGTTCAAATTTTTTTTGGATCAAAGAGACTTAGGCCTCCTAATTTTCATTTCATGTTACAACCTAACATACATTCATTATAAGAATTCATGGCTTTTCAAAATGTCTAACTTGACTACCATGTCTATTTTAACTATTTGATCGACTAAAATTACTTTTTTTCAAAATGTCTAACTTGATTACCATGTCTATTTTGACTATTTGATTGACTAAAATTACTTTTTTCAATTACTAATCAATGTGACATGTAATCAAATATGACAAAACAAACGAACACTTTTAATAAAAAAGGAGAGGGATGTATTGAATGAAATATGTAGTCAAATAGAACAAAACATGAACCCTCTAGTAAAAAAGGACATTAATGTCATCAAATGAAACATGTAATCAAATAAGGCACATAATCATAAAATTTGGAAAATAATATTACATAAATACTTGTAGGTTATAAATAGGTCCAAGATATGCAAGGAGGTAGGAAGTTTATAAGGTAGGGTATATTATTAGGTAGCCTAGTATAGCCTCAATAGTAGCTGATAGTATTGTTTAGTATAACCTAGTATCTAGCCTAAATAACTTAGTTAGCCTAGTATATCTTAGTATAGCTTAAGTAGCCCAAGTAGTATAACCCAATATAACCTAAACTAAATATAGCATAGGTAGCCTAGGTTAATATAGCCTAGGCTAGTATAATAACCTAATAATATAAACTAGTAAACCTAAGTTAATTAATTAACCTAGGCTAATATAGGTCAATACCTACCTAAGCTAAGTTACATTACTTATCTACCTACCATTAAAAGAAAATCTTGGATTTACAATTGGATTTTGAGACTAAAAATCTCTTGGTAGCAAATGACAAGTCACAACCGACAATCAATTGTAAGCAACATATGTATTTTATGTCCTATTACAACCTAGTTCAACCATTGTCATATGTTATATGATGGATGTTGTTGTAACTATTGTTCAATTATTTTGGTACCTAAGCTAGGGTATTTACCTCCCTACGTACCCTATTATGAAAATGAATCATCAATGAACACATGGCATTAATGCTCAGCCTAGGTAACATACATAACACTTAGGTTAGGTTTAGCCAACATGGCCCTTAAGCTAGGTTAAGCTAGGCCACATGCCACTTAGGTTAGGATAAACCACATGGTGCCTAAGCTAAGTTATACCATATGGCACCTAGGCCTAGGATATGCCACATGGCATGTACACCTAGGTTATGCCACATAGCACCTAGGATAAGTTAGGCCACATGGTACCTAGGCCTAGGATTTGCCAAGTGGCAACCATGTTAAGTTAGGGCACATGGCACCAATGTTGGGCAAGGGCATTTAGCACCTAGACCTAGGCTGTATTTCGACAAGGCACTAGCTAGTGTAAGCCTAGGCCACATGGCACCAAGGTTAGGAAAATTTCAAGTTAGGTGGATTAAATAATAATCATGTTTTGTTTTTTAAAAAATTATGTTTTGCCTTTAGGGATAAGCATTTTTTAGTTCATCTCAAAATGACACGTGTATTTTAATGTGAGTTCACATAAGATAAAACACCTTTTTTATATAATTTGTGACATGGGATTCAAAGACAAAACATATGGGTTAATTTTTTTAGTCTATTTTTTAATTGCAAATTGAGTTACAACTACAAAAAGATTTTCCCACATGCTTTGTGTTTGTTTTTCATAATGCACGTCATACAATTGAATTAATAATTATTCTATTATATATATATATATATGTAAATTAATTATTTAAATTAATCAATAAGTGAGTGAGTTATTTAATTAATTAATCTAATTAAAAAAATTAGTTAGTTAATAAATTTAGATAATTATTATAATATAATTAATAATTTTAATCAACTAAATAATATTTTCTTCAATGATTCGACTAATTCATATAATCTATGAGTTAATTGCTTCAAGTAATTAATTTTTTGATTTCAAATAGTATATTGTCATGTGATTAATTATCTAAATTCATATAATTAGTCATTTATTATTATTTTAATAAAAAAGTTATTTGAATGAAAGTTATTTATTATTCATATTAATAGGTAATTATTAAATTAAATAACTAGTGCATACTATTTAAATAAATTACATGTTAATTAATATTTAATCATTAATAATATTTGAAAAATATTTCATTAATAAAAATGAAATATGAATTTGGGTGGAAAACATAAATGCATAAATAGGCCTATCCATATGTACACCCAGATTGAATTTTTAAAATATAATATACACATTTCTTTTAATTTCACATTTAAATTGATTATATGTATTCAAATAAATTTTTTTATTTGAATTTATATAATTAATTATTTGATAATTATTGATGAAATAATAATTATCTTGATGAATCAATTTAATTCATTATTAAGTACTCCCAACTTAGATAAATATTATTTAATTATTATTTGATGAATAATTATTGTTCCTATACATCTAAATTATTTAGCTTTATTAACATAATTATTTATTTAGTTAATTTAAAGTTAATTATACGAATTACATTTATTTATTCAGATTAATAGTTAATTATGTATTATAATTAATAAATTCATAATAATTGAGCGTATTAAGTGTAATTAATATTTAATAATCAAACTATTGGAACTATATTTTTGAATAGAATATTGCATATGAATTTGTATCATTATTAAGTTATAAGTTATTGCACAAATAATCACAACATTTAGTTGAACACTAATAGTTCAACTAGAACCCTATGACCAGGGAAAAAACTCTAGATTGGAAAAAAATCATACTAATAAAAAGTAAAAAATATAGAAAGGCAATGTCATGATTTTTGCATGCAAGTATTTTAATTCAAAGCATAAGCATATATCACAAATAAGCATCTTAACGATGAACCTCTTTGATTGACTCATCATTAGAATAAGTTATCAAAGTTTATGGTCAAGATTTTCAAGATATAATTTAAATTTCCTATCCCATTGGGTCATAATATAAATGCATTTCACCTCAAATTTTTTTAAAAACATGGCGGGCATGATCATGACTTGTACTAATAAAACAAGCGACAAACAAAATCAACAAAACTCCAAAGTAGGTTTATCCAAACATGTTGTGTAACACAAAAGTGGGTTTCCACATAGTGTGAACGCACGGGCCTTGAGGGTGTGCTTTGGTATAATTAGCCATCCTGATTTTGGCGGCGGATGTTTTTTCCATGACGGTTGCATGGCTGTGCATGGGACATTTTGTGTGTGAAGGTGTACAGGAATGAAGGCGGCGCGAATGATGAAGAGGAGTGGAGTTGCATTGATGCGCCGAAAAAGGGAAAAGGAGGAGGAGTCTTGATGAAGAAGCCAAGTGGAGAACAGAACGGGAGAACGCTTGGGTGTGACGGAGTTTTGGAGAAGAAGAAGTTTGGTGAAGGGGAGGGAGGTAGATTTTTGGCTGGGTAGAGAAGAGAATTGGAGAGAGACAGAGAGAGATGGAGAGAGCCACTGAGAGAGCACAGAGGAGGAATCTTGATGGAAACATTGGGAGAAAGCTTGGCTGAATGTTAGAACTTGTCGCTACGCCTGACAATCGGTCAAACTACTACAGAAGAATTGGAGAGAGAGGGAGAGAGAGTAGACGGCACTGGGAATCCGGTGGTTTTGTGAACATCTGATGCAGAAGTGAGCTTGTGCTTTCGGGGAATGTACATACTCTGCAAATGTAATGAAAGAGTTCCCTGATCGGCATCTGTGTGATTGGGAGAAACCTGCTTTGTTGTTGTGTGGAATGCAAGGCACTTTGTGAGCCATGGATTATAGCTCAACAATTAGTTAAGCCTTAGTTCCGTAATTTTCTTTAGTACTAATGATTTGAATGCTTATAAGCCTCCAAGTAGTGATTATTAATAGTTGAATCAGCCTT
>Ga0116227_10003793_pt1 | contig 33296 bp, 26 predicted proteins | sample S1TSphgellanicum_FD_89693 | JGI IMG/M metagenome (GOLD analysis project Ga0116227, IMG submission 89693) | Host-associated microbial communities from peat moss isolated from Minnesota, USA - S1T2_Fb - Sphagnum magellanicum MG | ecosystem: Host-associated > Plants > Peat moss > Unclassified... | reverse complement strand
GGAACGTCGGCTGCAACGGCTGCGTTTACTCCAGTTGTGATATACGGAGCATCAGACACCCATGTTATCCCCGTGTTTGTGTCCACAGAACTGGGCGTTGTGGATCCACAGTCAATATGGAGAGTAGTCAATGGCGCCGCTGCTAAGAAAAGAAACTAGAAGCTTGTTAATAATATAACATTTTGCATCTTCTTTGGATATAACCGAGCAGCTGCAGAATCAGTTCTCCACATGCTCCCAGACAGTCAAACTTTAAACAAATTGCAAAGTCGCTCATGTTAGCAAATTTCAGGCATGTATGGCACAGCCTACTGCTGCACGGAACTCGATCCCAAAGGTGAATTTCTATTCTGTTTCTAGTTCAGAAGCTATGTGTACAAATCTTAGCACTAACCATTTTGTGCTGATGCAGTTTGACTGTATAACATGAGCGTAGTAAACAGTTGTATTAAGGCGATCGGCTGCGACCATATTGCAATTGAGATGACACGAATATTTCCCATGCGACGCTTGCAGTCCATGGCAGCAGCTGTCATCCGGCCGGAGTCCTGAAAAGAATAATGCATGACCTGAGCAGCTGCGCAAATGAAAGAAGTTCTATGAAAATTATGCCCTTGGTTGTGGTCCGGAGGTTGTTCTCTTCTTTCTTGGCAATGTGTATTTTCCTGTTTGTTCCACACACACAAAGAATTTTTTTAATGAAATATGTTTGCATGCAGTAAGGAAAACTAACTCAGGAATGCATACAATTCGTTAAAGAGCTACAGATGAGAACTTCAAAGTCATGGATTCTAACCGGCTTGAAAAACCCATACCTATGTAAGAAAGAATCAGAAGTTCCACATGTGCAGCAGCAGTGTGACCACAAAGGTCACAAGCCTTACGGCCACACTCCTAATAGACCAGATTGATTGTATTGTAGGTAGCTAGGGGCTGGCTGCACACCGGCTTAGCTGTACCACTGCAATCCGGGGCCGCAACAGCTAAGCTTAGACACTCATCTAGTTCCAAGCCATGGGTATCTTACTTGATCCCTGATTTTCATCTGTGGTCCTGAACCTCGACTTCCTAACACGTCTTCGAGGGAGCCATCAACTCCCACCGATTCTCTCACAGATCTACCTTTCTGCCTCTCTTTTCACACCAAGAAGCTCGACGGCGGTCCTCTGGAGCAGCAGCAGCAACAGCAGGATCTGGGATTTAAGTGTTGACTTTCAGAGTGTTGACTTCGAGACAGAAACGGCATGTCTCAAATCATTGCAAAATATGGAATCTGCTAGGGAACACACTGCCTTCTGCTAGGTGACAAAATACTGTGATTAATTCCAAACTCAAAGTGTGGGCCTGTTCTAGGAGCTGGGTAAAATGTAAAAAAGGCAGCAAAATTAAATACGTCCATACATACCAGATGGAAGCTGCGCAAGTTACAGCAAATTCACAGGATTGAATATTAATTATCAGGTTTTAATTAAGTATAGACTAAGATAGCAGCCAGACCGTGTCGAGACAACAGAGTCCACCCTATCTGGGATCATGGCACATGATCAGTATAGCTAGAAACGTAGAAATTGAGATTACAATATTTGGAGGGCACCCTATATTCACAAATATGCCTTCCACAAAAGAGGAGGCATCAATATTTTGCACCTACTCCCTAAGAGTGGGAGGGATATATTTCAGACTATTATTGTGCAGCAAATAAGAACCTGAACTCTGATCCGTCCCATGCTTGTAATGGGAGCCCACCCACCAGTTGATTGCCACTTCACAACGTACCAGCTCACTGTATTTAGTGTTTTGCAAGTTCTTTGGGCAATATTCGTTCAATATCCAGAAATGCCATATTATACCGTTTCCCATTGAGATGTAACTACCAAGGTTTTCATTTCACAACAAAGAGTGCACATGTCCAAACTTTATTTGTAAGCCCTCACAAAGCTGTGTCCTAAGACCTGAAACCTAAGGCAGCAGTGCAGAAGAGTAGGTACATGACAGTCTTGTTTTCGGAAGGAAGAGAAAAAACGCACAGCAATGACATTCTATCTGCAGAAGCAAATGCAGGAAGAAGAAGAAGAAGATGCATGATCGTTTAAGCGAAATGCTGAGGTTTTTCTTGGTTTTTATTTTGGATTTTCTCGAACTAAGCACAAAGCACAAGAGGTATGGAGGAGTGAGAAGGTCGCGAAACATACCTGATCAAACCGGGTGAGATTGGAAGAACGCTGCTTCTGCACTATGAGACGCCACAGCACGATGACACCGTCTGAAGCTCATATCCAGAGCTAGGCAGGATCTTCGACGAGAAGCACGACGCGGACATGGTGCTGCGACGGTGACGGTCCGCATAGTGATTGCAGAGAGAACGACACCGCATTGTGCAGGCCTCACCCGCATGCTCTGCAACTCCCGAGTTGGAAGTTGAGCGCGGGCAAACCTTCAACGACTCTTGGCCCTCGCACGTGCCTGTGTGAAACCACACTCCTATCCCTCAGAAACCACCCAATGGCAAAGAGCCACATGCCGGCTTATGATTTTCACTCATTTCAAAAGCTGGGACCCCACATGTGAAGACAGACGAGACTCTAAATACCCCCAATCGAGCACTGTCCGGCGCCATTTCTGGGCCTGACAAGGCTTGATGGTGTGGGTGGGTGTCCAGGGCAAATTGACCCCCACATTGGGATCATGGTAAAAACCCCAAAACCTATTTAAATGGCCATATTAGGCCCAAAAATTATTGATTTGAACTCAGGGACCCTGACTTACTCTACAGAGATCGTATTTATAAATATTTAAAAAATTTATAAGCAATTTAAATCAGTTTTGGCGTTTTCACCATGATCGCAATGTGGGGATCGATTAGCCTTGGCTTGTGGCGGAATTTAGCATCTCGCTAAAGACAGGGGTCTCTTTGTAACCTTGGAACTTGTTGGCGGTAATTTTAATGGTGGACCCCAGCGACCGCCCTTTTTGGGTAAGTAGAGAGAAACAGCAAAGTGACTCGAGGGTGTCGGTAATGAAGGTTTGTTGAATGGACAAGGTTGAGGTGCTCAAGAAAAATGAAATGAATGAAGACACAGAAGAGGGATGAGCATTGTCAGAGAGGCGGGTTAGTAAGGCTGACGATTGACGGCCAGCAAGCAGGCCAGGCATGCAGTCCAGTGTGTAAAGGAGAAAGAATCCAAAGCATCCTAGTGTTTTTTCTTTTAGTCTTTTGATGCTTGCTCCTTTTTTCTCGTTTACTCTCTTATGTACTTTACCTCCTGAATACCTTGCTAAGCACCTTCCTACACAAGTCTTAGTTTTAAAGAAAGAAGAGGATGGCCTGCCCAACTATAAATAAGAGCATTTTCTTTGCCATGTGGTTACTGGACCATGACAAGTATGAGTTTTGTAGCCTTCTTTGATTGGATTACTTTGTATGCTTGTGATTTTCAGAGGTTTGGGATGATGAAAACACATTTCAAAACCAAATAATATGTGTCAACTTGAATTGTCTTACAAGGAGCTAGGGTTTTCATTTAGGGTTGGGTTTTAACTCATTTGGGTTTGTTGACAAAGCACCCAACAAACTCAATCATGTTGAAACCCTCATCCACCCCCTTCCCTAGAAAGAAGAATTAGAAAGGAGAAGAAGAACCAATGGCAAAGAGGGTTTAGGTCTTTTAAACTTTCTAGATTTTTGTAACATGGTGGGACATATGAAAACAATCACTTTTTGGAACAAAGGAAGAAGATAGTGACAATAGCAACACCAGCATCAATGGATAACAAAGGTAAAAAAGCTAAGGGAAGATAAGTTTTGTGTTTTTTTTCTTTTTTTGTTTAGGTTTTGTTTTGTGGTGGGTCCTTTTTTATTCTTTAATATTTCGTCAAGCCTAGAAAAAAAAATTATTTCTAAAAATTTAGTCATTATATTCAAACTAAGCACAATAGAGATTTTTTATTAAAGAGAGAGAGAGTTCACCACAATCTTGGTTTTTCTTGGTTCTTATCACAGTCTTAGAGAAATAGCAAAGGAAAACATATATATATGCATTGTAAGTGTGAACGTGTCATTACTTAATGGCTAGTCATTCACCAATAATATGTTTTTAAAAATGTTTTTTTTTAAAAGCAAAACATTAACTCTAGGGTGTTTTCTTGTTATTGAAGTTGAGTGTTACATTAGTTGGGTAGTCTAAAAAATAAAAGATTAGAAGTTTCTAGGCCCCTAATTCTTACATAATAATTCTATTTAAAGTATATAGGTTGTGTCAAACCTTGTAAAATAAGGATGATGATGTCGAAAAGTTATGTCAAAATTAAAATTCAATTATCTTTTGAAATAAAATTGTTTGTTTATAACAATTCATTATTTTTTTCCATTTGATATGTCCAATCTTATGTGGTTGACTCTATAGGTTTAAAATTATCGTGTTGAAATAAGCAATCTTTAAAACTTGGGACCTATCTACAATTGCACAAACAGGTCCCAATTTAATATTTGGATATCAAAATGTTTAAGTTTTGTTGAATCCAATAGCTTAATGATCTTGACACATAAGCCCATAACGAAGTTAGGGTTTGGCCTTGACATAATGCCTTAGCAAAAGACTTCTTGGAAAGTTTATTACCTTTTGCTTTTGTCTTATGTAATATTATGTGATTAACTTTGTATATTTAAAATTGTTTTGCAATGGTAGGCAGTTTTTAAAAAGTGCGACCCATGTTCATAGTACACCTCCTACCACATGGGCACCAAACATCCCATGTCCCCCAACTCATATCATTTCATTGAACTTCATAATTCCCATCACCCATTCACCTCATCATGTGACACCACCAACCTATCCTCCACTTCATCCCCCATGCAAACCACAAACCACAAACCACCCACTAAATACTTGTCTAAATTTAACAAATCACACACCACTTATTAATGCCTCCTACCAACCCTTAACCCTTTATGTGAATGAAGGGTCCCAACCTTACACTTCCCCAAACCCCCTCGATCATGCACATTTAGGACATTTTCCCCTTCTCACTTTATTGATCCCTACAATTGGCCTTGATCATACCCCCAACCTACCCCCATTTTTTCAACATGCCTTCAACCTCCCCCTAAAATCTCGTGTCCCACTTGTGGGTGCCAATTTATTGTTCAAGGGTCAACTCATCATTAGCGTTCCTATCATACGTCTAATTTATCCAATCCAAATCCTTGTGATCATCCTAACTCGATTCCTTCCCTTACTCCCACTCCATCTACAATAGCTTGGACTTGGGTTTCAACATCAGATGTCCTCGAGTCTTTTCATTCACGCCTCTGCCATCTTTGTCTATATAACCACACTCCCATTACTCTATGGCATGATGTACAAATGGCATTTTTTTTTCCATTGGATAAACTAATGCAACACTCATATGATGTGGTAGCTTGGCACTTGTTCCTCTTACTACCTTAATGGTGTCTCGTTTTTCCTCCTAGTGGTGGGGCAATAGGGCATAGGGAAATACAAATTCAATTCAAGTGCTTTCTAATAAGTGACTCAGAAAACTCGCAAGAGGAGTTTTTTTTACGAGCCCAAGCTTTGTTGACTAATTTGAATTCCACCCCTTTTCCCCAACATGATCCTCCAACTCACAAATATTTGCTCTGCAATTTAACCCTTGGCCGTGTAAGGGAATACTTTTAGGCCACTTTCGAACAACTCACATGTTGGCACCATTTCCTCCCACACCCACATCCCTTGACACCACCTTAGCTCTCACCACATTACACCCCAAATCAAATGGCTACTTCTTGTTTTTCCTTGAAAACTATGGCTAAACTAAGACCTCAAGTTTTTTTTTAATTCCTTCAAGTTGGTGTTCCAACGCATGCCACATTTATCAGTAAGTGGTATTTCTGGGATGGTTTTATAACACCTTCAAAACTATTTTCACCCTGAAGATTCAACAAATGGATTCCCTTAATTGTTCCAATTTTGTTTTCATATTACATAGGGCTACATTCCACAAATTGCACGTGTCCTTGGAGTAGCCTGCCTTTTAACCATGACCAAACCTTCCAATGGAATTCATTTCATTACAATGACAAAAACATTATATCGACTCACAAACCACGTTTTATGTCTTCAATTTCATGAAACTTTTGCAACACACTTTTTCCCACACCAATTCGAAGTTGCAACTAAAGGTGGATGTGAAGCAATAATCCACGACATCAAATGCACCCTAGACCTTCACCCCAATTGAATTGTTCTTCAACTAAACATGGCAAACACCTTCGATTCAATGTCAAAAAAAGTCATATTTCAAAAACTTCATGCAACATGTGGGGACATCATACAACTCATCCTTTTTGTTTTATGCATTATATGCATTCACGTCTCTTTTATTTTATAGTCATTGTAATTATGAAGGTGATGTCACAATCGTCCCATTTGCCATGGGAACTTGTCAAGGTGATCCTTTGGGGGGGGCACTATTCGTTTTAGCCCATTTTAGAGCTTTACATTTTATAGTTAATCATTTCACCTCTTGTCTATTTCCATCCATTGTAGATGACACTCACATCATAGGTCCCCTTTCAATTGTATCATCTATTTATGAACATTTTATGCAATAGGTCTTTCCATCCAACTTTTAAAAAATGTGTTGCATGGTCACCCTTTAACCTACCACCAAACTTCAACACCCCATCCCAATTTACCACCCCATCCAAAAGAATTAGAATCTTGAGGGTTCCATTGGGCACCGTAACTTTCACATCATCCTTCATAAAAAAAACCCTACAAAAGGATGTTTGACATGTGAACTTTCTCCCCAAAATGGGTGATGTTCAAATGGCCTTTGGAATTTTAACTCGTTGTTTCATACAATGTTCATTATATATTTTACAATGCACACCTCCATCTTTCATTTTCATAGAGTCCCTTATTTCTTTTGATTTTTCCTTCCATAAAGTGTTTGGATGCCCTTTGGGTTCGAGATCCTTTGATAACCCAAAAGGACCTTCAGTTCATAAACAAGCTTCCCTCTTAATAACTTTCAATGGCATCGAACTCATATCAACATTCACCATTGCCCTAATAGCCTATTTAAAGAATTGGGCCCTTGTTGTTTCAATCATAGTTGTTAGGTTTATGGTTGATTAACGTCATTTCCTTCTTAAAGCCTTAGCACGAGTTGACAACAACACATTTCCTTTCCAACAACATCTTCTATCACCCCTAGCTTGTGTGTCTTCTTCCATTTGAACAACTCATTGAACAACAAATGGTTCAACTTCAAAATTCCATCTCAAAATGTTTGCACCATCATACCCTTTCCAACATGTTTTTTGACAAGACATTTGACGCCGATTGTGCTCGAAATTTATCATGTTCTGGCCTAAGGGTAAACATTTATCTTCCCCAGTTTTTTGCACAACACTTCATATTCAACTTGGACTACCCCATCCCTCAATTATAAGCATCCCTCGATGTGTGTGCACACATCCCATCAACCTTATGGGTATCCATATCTTACATTGAATTCATGACAACAAATGCATTAGAACCCATGATGCAATTCGTGACACCTTTACATCATTACACAAGATGTCGATTTCCACATGGGATGAATACAATTACATGCTCTTCCTTCAACCACATTCAACTCCTCTTATCGACAAATTAACATTATGCTTACACAATTCAAGGATTTATTACTTCAGATGTAGCTCAAGCTAAGGAAAAGAGCTATTGCAATCGACACCCCACTAATCAATTCTTCCCTTTAACAATTGAGGTATTTGGTTGCTTACACAAACATGTCAATGTGTTTTTACACAACTGCGCCAATGCCATTTGGAGCTTGAAGGGGACAAAAAGCTTTAATCTTTCTACCTTGGTCACTTTTCTTCATCAAAAAGTTTCGATCACATTACGAAGGATGCAAGCGTCTTCCATCTTAAGTCGAGCAATAGTTATAGGCTTAGCTACTTGCCAATTTCCACCCCTTCAAGACACACCTCCCATCACCATAACCGACCTATTGCAAGCCATCAATTTTTGACATGTAAATATGGCTGACCTTCCAAAAGCGGTTGGTTATGGACATGCATAGATTTTCATAACAACTTTGGACCAACTTGACATCATATCATTTTTCCATTTTTTTTTATTTTACTCCTTTGTACATTTCCCTAATCTACGATGTGTTTCTTAATAAAGATTTACAAATCTTTAATAATCAAAAAACTTACATGGGTCTAATGATAGACTTTGTCTCTCCCTTTTTTTTCAAGGGCAAAAGCCATGCTTGGTTTCTTATTGTTTTGAAAGCATTGTCCAACAAAGCTATGATAAATGGCTTTGGTGTGTGCACAACCAATGTTGTGAAAGAAATCTTTTCTTCTTTCATCTCCAAATAACCCAAATAAATCTTGAAGCTCTTGATTGTCCATTGTAACTTTGAAGATGAAAGAAACAAAATAAGGAATGGTGTCTGATTTTTATAATAATTTAGGTGCTTTACCTTACCTCTATAATGGTGAATGAAGAAACAAAGGGTTAATGTTTTGGCCATTGTATTGTGAAAAATGAATTTTTTTATTAGGGGTTAATTTTTTTCAAAAATTGTTGGGGGTAAGTTTTTATTTGAATGTTGCAGGTTTAAAAAAAGGAGGGTTGAATGCTTAAGGTCTAGGTTCCCAAGGTTCTATGTGTTGGAATTGGAACTTGAAAACCCTGATAATGGACTTGTTAATTGGATATTTTTCTTTTCCGTTTGATGCAAATCTCCTTTCCTAAATTTTAAACAGGTACAAATTATTCAATGTTAATAGGTAAGTTCCAACTTGTAGTGAAAATACAAAATTGTATCAAAAAATTAAAGTTTATACATTAGAAATTTCAGAAAGTAAATATGGAAAATAAAGATCTAATGTCTCTCATTTTTTGCCATCCTTCTTTTATACTCTAAATTTGAACTTTGAAATGCATCGTGCAAATCACCTAAACAGTAACTAGTTAATAAAACACCTTGTTATAGTCAACTAATAAAAAATTATCTAGTAAAACTATAATAAATAGTCATAATTGTTAATGAAATTCTTTGTTTTAATCAACTAAGAAAAATTAGTTAGTAATATTGTTGAAAATAGTTAAAATTTTCAATATCTATTACTTGTTTTGCTAACTATTTATCTTGCCAATTACTTTATCTGTCAACTACAAGTTCTACAAACTACTGATTCAACACGTGTCACCAATTCAACATGTGTCACTGGTTCAATTACTACAAATTATATTGTGATTACTAATTCATCAATTGTCAGTTAAAGTATTGGTTCACAGAGAAATATGGTTAACAAAACCCCTAATGGATATTTCATCCAACAAACCCCATGATACAACCCAAGCTTCATTACATATGCAAGGCCCTTCTTTGTAAAAAAGAGAAATTTCAAAAACAAATTTCCAACATCACCACAATAAATAAATAAACAATTTCATGATGTAAGGATTTGCGCAAAGCTCTTAGTGTTTCTATCACATTCATTTATGCCTTAGCACTATTCACACATAACTTTATTTCATTCTCATGCCACTATAAATGCCTACACCATCTGCACATGGAAAACCACGCACTTGGTGAAGCCAACATTCAAACTTACCTCGCTACCTTGGGCTAACCTTGACCTCTAAATGGGTGGGACTAATGCCCACTTTAGATTTCCCAAGTGGTCCAACACCTTGTCACCCGGATTACCATTTTGTGTCTTTAGGCCTAACCGCAAACTTTGCTTAATTTGAGGATTTAGTGCGCTATGGGCAATGCCCTTGGGCTCCCTTCCTCAAACCCTTGTTCAAATCGAAAATTGAACCCAACCCAACATTTAGACTCATATTCCAAGCCACCATAGGGGCCACCCCATGGTGGTTTGGACTTGGGCCCTGACTAAGCAAACCCCCACATTTGAAGGTACATTTAGAAGGCATGTTAGTTTCCTTCAAATTGCAAGACTAGAAACACACAATCTACAAACAATCTTTTTTTTTATGTACAACTAGCCTTAACAAATTTTTTTTTGAAGTTTGGTGCTCGAACAGATGTAAACCTTACAAAAACTAAAAATACCTAAACACAACAGATAGCTAACAAAAGATCTTAAACACAAGTTTGCCACAATGAACAAACCTTTAGGGGTTGCATAAAAGAAACCTTGCAAGCAAGTTTATTATAAACATTTTATGATCACAACTACATTCCAAACAAAGATTTGATACAAGAGCATCCAAGGAAGGCCAAAATGAACCATCACCCACAAACACACCACCATGGATGATTGATGGTTGTGGACAAAACATTTCTTTTCATTGAATTCTTGTTGATCTTCATCTAGCTAAGGGTTTTTAAACTATTCAAAGGGTTTTTTAATTAGGGTTTGTCCACCTCCATGGCTTTGAAAGTGGAAGAAGGGGTGGTGGGTCTGTGAGTGCGAGGTCATACCAACCCATTTGGAGGTACTTATACCATTTACTAAAACATGGTCAAGCTAGCCTATGATCTACACTACTATTGATCAAATTCATAACTAGCCCTAAAGGCAGCCCTATTTAGTTAATTAACATGGGTGAAACTTGCGAAGTTGCCTTCAATGTGGTGGCTTCAACTACTCCAATCTTCAATTTATTAAATTAATTAGTGGACTCACAATGCACTACAACAGCCACACCTTTTACTAAACTACAAGTTCCTTTACTCTTTTTAATAAAAGAAAGTGATCAAAACATAAAAATCCTTTGCAAGAATCTCAACACTTCAATTGGTTGTCTAATTGGTTATTAGGTCTCATGTTACAACCCATAAGCTTCCACCTCCATTTCATTCAAGTTACCATGGATGTGGAAAGTCTACTTTGGGCTCTCAATGCCCCCAATGACTTCTAACCCTTGGCTACTTGGATGAATAATTTCCATAATCATTTTTTGTGTGGATGAAAATACAACATTTTCATTCTCATGAGGAATGGTTAATAATGTTTGGTGACCAATAAAAAACATTTGATCACTAGAAATAATTAAAGTGCTTGATGGTTACTGGGAATCAACATTTTTTTACATGCAAATTTTCGCCAAAAGGCTTTGGATGGCAAGTGGGTGTGTGAAGACTAAATAGGAAGTTTTAAAAAATAAAATCAAGTCATTTTGCCAAATCCACAATGATTGTGGATTTAGGTCACAAGAAGGCCACAATTGTTGATTCCCTTTAGCCAATTCAACAATAGATGGTTGGGGATGGATGGGCTAGATTTGCATTGTAAAATTTTAGGGTTTGCAACAAATCGCCTTCTTACATCTTCCATTCATGTTTATCGTAACCTTCATGATTTGAAATTTCATTAACTTTACATAATAAATTGTTGTAGAGTTCACCATTCCTTCCGTTTTGATTATTTCAAGTTCATCACCCCACCACTAGTGCGTTGTAAACTACAATGTCCTTGAGTTTTGTTGCCACTAAAATTAAAAAGATGTTAGCAACAACTAAGGTTTATTAACATTCATGTTGCACAGGTGCTCTCAATTCTTATAATGTCCAAACAATTTTTAGAATCTAGACTTCATATTCCAAATGATCAATCTATGAAAATCAACATTTGATGAACATATGAAGGTGAATTGTGCAAAAGAAACTTGGAAGTTAAATCAAGCTTTAACATTGTAACTTGCAAGCTTGCAAGCCTACCAGGCTCAAACAATAAGTTATAAGATGGGCGACCATTAATAGTTGACCATAAAGTCTTAACAAATTTACTTTTGACCCCATTTGCAAGTTTGTCATTGAAAATTGAATGATGAACCTAAATGCTCAAACACAAATAGCAAAACTAAAACTAACAACCACAAGTTCCAAAAGGCATGTTGCCTGGGAGGTTCATTTGTGCATTGTAATTCACCTATGCATCACTGCATTGTGCATTTTAAATGTTCATAAATGTTCATTGTTCAAATGTCTTAGTTTATGTTCATAGTGTTTATCAACTATTGAAAAAATGGAAACCTAAGAGATTTGAGTCATAAACTTAAATAAACAAGAAAAATCAAGATTTGTTAAAAAAAATTAAACTTAAAGATGAAAGACAAAAAAATCAAATAGAGGGAAAATGATGAGAGATTTAAAAAGATAAAAGAGATCTCTAGATTCAAAAAGATGAGAAAGATGAGAAAAAAAAAAAAAGATTGGGATTCAAAAAGAGAAAAAGATGAAAGAAATGAAAGACAAAATGAAGATGAAAAATGAGAGAAAGATGAAGGACAAAAGGAAAATAAAAAAAAGATTAAGATTTGGAAAGACAAAAACATAGATAAGAAAAACACAGTAGATGAAAGAAAATCAAACCAAGGGAAAAATATGAAAGACTCAAAAAAATAAAAAGAGAGACTAGGATTAAAAAAGCGCAAAGATAAGAAAGATGAAAGGAAAAAAAGAGATTGGAACTCAAAAAGAGAAAAAGATGAAAGAAATGAAAAAAAAAATGACAAATGAAAAAAAAAACAAAAATTGAAAAATGAAAGACAAACAAAAAATAAATTAAGATTTGGAAAGAGAAAGACAACAGATAAGAGAAAGATGAAAGAAATACGAGATGAAAAACAAAAAAAAGACTAAGATTTGAAAATAAAAATAAAAATAAGAAAGACAAAAAGAAAGAAGAAATTTAGATTTAAAAAGAAAGAAAGTTGAAAAAAATGAAAGAAAGATAAATGAATTTAATTTAAGAACCAAGAGATGAAAAAGAGACATAAGACAAATTAGGATTTGGAAAGAGAGAGAAAGCTAGAGACTTTAAAAACCCAAAAAGAACAAAAAAAAATCAAGATTCAAAAAGCAAGAGAGATGAGAAAATTTGAGACAAAACAAAAGAAATACATACAATTTAAACTTTATTACTTGTAGTCTTCATAACATGATGATGTATCATGCATTATGCAAATCATAACTCAAGAAAGCTTGGAAAAGGAAAGTCAAGATTGAATATACTTTGGACTCTAGAAGCAACAAATTGATCATACAAGTTTGAGCCCTAGGCAAATTGGAATTTGGGTGGTTTCATGTTCATTATGGTTCACCATTCACACATTGACCAAGATTTCATGCTTGTCTTTGTGAAAAATTTCAAGTTTTTAGAAGTCAAAACCAAGGAGTCATGAAGTTCAAGTTTTGTTTTCCATAAATTGTGTCAAATTCTATGGCAAAGAATTGTAGCACCTTAAAAACTTCAAATTTAGGTTTTTGTTTAATGATAGAGCCCCAACAACAAAAGATGTTTTTTCAATGGTCCATATTCTTTCTTCCAAATATTCCTTCTATTCTAGTCGGTGATGCTTCTTTTAGCAAGTCTCTAGTAGATAATATTCTTTTTGCTATGGATTTCAAATGTGTTATTTTGGATCTAATTGTGACACAATAAAACCTTGAGCTAACAAAGGAAAGAAAGAAAACAAATATGAGTAGAATAGATACTTTTAGGGTACATGGACAATCAAACTTTCTTGGGCAAAATCTATGGTGGGTTTTTATGGCGATATTATTCAAATTTGGTGCAAGGTGTGTATAAGGTACAAAAAAGTTATTAGTTTTAAACTAAATTCTTTCTAGAAGCATGTAGGTTGTCATAAAACATTGGCAGCCATGCCAAGGGTAAAAGTTGGGGACAATTATTTCTTGAAAACCAATGTTCATGTTATTAATGAGTAATTTTGATATTGATGATTTAATAATGTTGCAGCAAGTTGTTCATGGTGCAATTATTGAGAAGAAAAAAAAGATTGTTTAATTTGTTTTTATTGTCCACTTTCTTAGTCTTGGCCATCTAGAGAAAAAATCTTTTGCAATGTAAAAATTGTTTATGCAACTAAATATATTCAATAATCCCAAAAACATTATTCTAATGGGTTTGGTTAAAAGATGGTAGATCTTATGTGTGAACACGTGTTGAATTTTTTAAAAAATGTGGTGGGTAAAACAAGTTTTGTATCTTTAAATGCAAATGAAATTATTATTATTGATAACCAATCATGGATATCAATCCATGTGTATTTGATGCAAGCATGGACAAGAGTACTTATCCTCCTCACGTTGTTGGGGGTGGAAATGCAAAAATCTCACCTTTATGATTACTAAATCCCTTATGCAATAGGAGGTTTGACCAACCAAGAAATAATTCAAAGATTCTTTTGTTTTGATGTAGATGGAATCTTTTTTTCTAAGGTTGTCATACTGAAATGACAACACAATTGAAAGATAAACATTCTCCTTACATAATGGGTAATATTGTATGGTTCATAGAACAAACCTTGTTATGCAAGCTTTGTCTAAACATGGTTGCAAAGTTGAAGGAATTGTTCCAATCATTGTATTCCTATTTTTCAAGCTCCGTTAAGCAAGACTTATAATTCATTAAGGTTATCGAGATTGTGGAAACAACAAGACGAAAGATCTTAAGAAATGTTAAACTATGATGGATATCAATGTTGGCACCTTTGAAGAGTGTCTTAGTTCAATACAAGACATTGATCATCAAAATGTCACAAGATAACCCTTTAATTGCTCAAGTAAAGTTAAATTTTGATCTCAGTTATGATATTCACAAATTGTTGACCTTGTTTTTTTTACTACCATTATTGGAGTTCATCAATGCCTTGATCAAGTTTTCCCAAAAAAGGGATGTTTTCATTTTAGATTTGGTGATTAATGTAAAAATATTTCATGGGGTGAAAGCATGGTAAAGTATGCTAATGAAGGATACTTTTCTTTTGGGTGGAAAGTATCCATAAATTAAGACTTAAGAAATTAAACTCATGAATATTTTTAAGTTTATTTATCAATAAGAGGAAGATCTTTGACTTCATTGCATAATATTGAATAATTGCATGTTTTAATATGCATTCAAATACATTTTTAGAACTGCAAGTACAAGAAAGTTGGTGTCATGGGTCGATGCATGGTTGGCTGCACCAATTTAGATGTCACATAAGTTAATTTTGCAAGGTGGTTGTCATTACAATGCCTATTTCCTTATATAGATATTGAGATAACTTAAAGGGACTTAGTTTGAGAATCTTAACTTGAATATCTATGTGATGCCATGGAATTTCAAAACTTATAAAAGTTATGGACTTTCAAAGTTGCAACTTGTGGACTACACTTTTAGATTCCATTTTCTTATGGACTTTAACATGGTCGATTCATTGATGTTGTGTGTGTTAGGTAGTTGGAATTAGTTAGATATCATATCAAGGAAACTAAGGGGAGGAGGGGGGGATGGATTTCATGATAACAATGATAAGGTTATATTTATGGACTTTTGAGTAGGCTAAAAAATAGGGTTTTCCAAAAAGTCCATATCATATTGAAGGAAGATGTGTTTTAGGCAATCTTTGTATACATGTTTAAAGGGAAAAAAAATTTATGAGTGCCAATGATAACATGGAAAAAAGACATTTGACTTATTTACAATCTTAGATTAAGAAAGGAAAAATGACCCAATTTTGGGCTTTTTTAAAGGTAATCATGTGTGGCAAGTTGGTCCACCCAACCATGCTTCAACCCTCATTTTCCTACTTCAAATATATGAAAGTATAATGAAACTACAATTATAATTGAATTTTTTATACTTTTAGATGGATAGAGCACTAATATGTATCAATGTTTTTAAAAAAAATTCATATCATAGTCATAATCTATCAAAGTTCCCATATAAAAATACATTGGAAATTTTGAAAACCCAATTAGATTAAAACATACTTTTCATCCATTTTTCTTATATTAAAATTCTTCACATTTTATGTGTAGCTTACCATAAATTCAATGGAATGCACCATTCATTCATAATGAAAGTTAAAGAAGTTTTGGATAGGTTTTTTCATGTTTATGCTATGAATGTGATTGTGACTACATGTGTGATTACTTTACTGACATATTTTACCATGCTTTGACCCCATGTTGACCTTTTTATGATGTACACTAATCCTATGACCAACTACCAATGTGAACATTTCCAAATCTTTTGTGATGTTGTGAAAAGCACTTCAACCACAATTGCCCAAAATTGGGTTACAAATTTTGACAATATTTCAATTTTTATTTTTTTTTGAATGGTTGGTAACAATTAACAAGCTCACATTTTCAATGTAACTGTTGGGATTAATAAGCCAACATGTAAAAATGTTATTACTACATCCATTGGACAAGTGAAAGGTCAATGTTTTGATGCAATTGAAATGCTTGTCAGTTGACTAGTTGAAATGACCAAAAACAAATTTTAAAACAATTAATAATAAAAAAGACCATCAAGTAAAAAGGAAAAAAACTAACTAACCAAATCATAGATGTTGTAATCAACTTGTTTAGTATCACTAAAGAGTTAAAATGACATTTGTCACTTTTGAAATCTTTTTGACCAAGTTTTTAATTGATTGAATCATGGTTTGTTGTAGGGTTTCTTATTGCAATAAATTTCTTCAAAGATTTACCTCCTAATTGCATCATAATTTAAAATTCTTATGCTACTTGTTGTTTCATAGATTCTATAGCTTCACATGAGTTTTCATGCACATTAGAAAAACTTTGTAACATGTTGGTAACAATGATTAATATCATTTCTTGTTGTGAAAATCCTGGAATATTCAAAACTATTAAGTAATCATGAATATCAAACATAGTTTCAATCAATCAATCATTTGAGAACTTGTTAGTAAATATCATGTAGATGTTATGTAACATTAAACACATGTAACAACTATAGGGTGCAAACGAGATAACACGAGCCACACCCACCTACTTTTTGACTATTTTTGTGATTGCTTTTTGGGAACTATTCTTAGAATATTCTTGAAATTTTTTTGAAAAAATCTTTTTAAATTTTTAAAAAAAAATTCATACTATTTTATTAAGGTTTATGTTAAAAAATTGGTAAAAAAATGTCATTTTCAAAAAAATTCAAATCCATTTACAAGTCTTTTTATTGCTTAAAAGTAAGCTTTACAATGTTTAATGAATGTTTTTGTTAATTTTTTAATCATTGGATTATTTTCAAATTAATTCACTTACTTCCATGATATATTAAAAATACAACTATATAAACAAATCTTATAATTTCAACATCAAATTAGATTACAACTTTAAAACATGAAAAACCAGGCAAATGTTACACTTGTTATGGTATGTGTTATTGTGACTGCACCTTATATTAAGTACATTTGCCAAGTTCACATTGTCTTTTCAATAAAAAAATTCATTTATTTTTTAGTAAGCCAAATGCACATTCCACACACATCCATGTGGAACATTGAACAAAATTCCAATGATATTCCCCATGCAAGAGACCATTTTAATGGCCCTTGAATGGCAAGAACATCCATGGATGACATGGGTATGTTGCATTTCCAACCAAAACATAAAATGTAAGTCTTTTAGCCTCACAATTTTTTAGAATTGTAGTGTGTGCCCACATGTTGGCATCATGCATTGAACTAACCCATTTGATGTCAAAATCCCAAAAGATACATTTGTTTGTGACAATTATACCTTGCAAAATGATAGAATGGAACCTTTTCTTATTGTAATAATTTGCAACATGAAGTTGTGTAATAATGGGAATGGGGGCTGATTGATGTATTGTGCAAACAACATATGGTATGTTGTGAAATGATAAAACTTCATTTGCATGTTTCTTCACCATGGTGTTTGAAGGCCATTTAATGTTTATTGTCAACATGATTTCTTTCATGGTAAAAATGAATTGACATACTATTTGTTAACTAATTGACACTCCAATTTCATATAAGTCCATTATCATTGCACTTTATGCTTAGTTGCAAATCTAGATTTGGTTATTACAACCTTAATTTCAATTGGAATTATGTTATGCATGTTGGAATCTTCTTGTGTAATGGTGGTGCAAATGAGAACAAATGAATTCAAATGTAACCCAATTCATGCACGTACGTGATTTGAATTCTCATTCATTGAATGACCCCAAAAGATTATGGTTGAAAAAACCTTGCTACTAGATATGAACCCACAAGCTTTGTGGTTAACTTCTATGAATCTTTTGGTGTCCTTAGATAGTAAGAATATTGGAAGAGTCTTGTGGAAAAAAATGTAATGCACTTGCTTCTTATTTTGTGAATAGTTATTCCAATGTAAAGAACAAAGAAAATTGAAACAATAAAACTATCACAAACTTTTGCACTCAAAGATCCATCTTTCAAGTTCTATAATGGACCAAAAAACAATATTTGAATAGAAAAAACCTTTTACTACCAAAGTTTGTGCATATGTCTTACTACGACATGTTTTAATACTAATCTTGCGAATAGAAACCCTACTTTAATTGCCATGTGGCATAATTCGACCCTTGATCACTACTTATCATGTGGCAATTAGATTTGCATTTCAATTTACATTGTGATTTGAAAATTTAAAACTTAATTAGGTACCTTAGCCAAAAACTCTAAGTCACTATTGTTCTTATGGCATCACCCTAAGGCACACTCCATCTAACAACATGAAATGAGATGATGTAAAAAAAATTAAAAAACAAATGAAAAAACATGTTAGAAATGTTTTTAGTGTATTTGGAGGTTGTGTTATAAAACACAATTTTATTTATCCCAGAAGGTGGGCATTTTAGTGTATTCTACTAAGAAGTTGATGTTTGTTGTAAATTGTGTTTTAAAACACAACATTTGAATAAATAAAAAAAATTAACATGATTTTCCAAGGAACAACAAACATTTCATTTTTCAAAACGCTCTATCAAGGAAAGGGCTATTTTTTTGGAAATGGTCGCCATGTCACATTTTATTTTTTTGATTCATGATACGCAATGGGTATAACATGAATTTTTTTTTAATAATTTTTTTTTGATAGATTGTTATGCTTGGAAATTGCTTCAGGAATGAAGTGTTTTCAATTAGGGGTGCTTATTTCGGTGTTAAGGTCACTCGATGAACTATCGAGTTTTGAAAGGAATAAAATAAGGGAGCAAAAGATAAAATCTTTTTACATTACATAGGTAAGCAAAAAGCTTCAACACAAAGGGGATTATCAAATCTTAGTAGGACAACTTTCTACATAAACAAACTTGAAGTAAAAATGCAAGGAAAAAAACTGGCATACAAAAAGTCAGAAGACTCAAAACATACCAAAGAAAAAACTACACATAGAAGTTTGTATGTACAAAAGTATGATAGGAAAAAGATAATTTTGCTCCAAAAAAATTCCCCCATATATTCCACAAAGGGACAAAGTCTTACGTACTTCCAAAAAAAAAAGTCAAAAACAATGGAAGAAGCAGTTAGCCTAATCCCCAAAAAATCGGTCTTAAATATACACATCTAAAATCAGTAATAAAAATCAGTTTTGATGATAAACTTTCCAATAGAAGAAATTTGATAAATCGATTTTAATAGAGAAAATTAAGTTTTGATAACATTCTAGTAAAATTCTAGTTTTGGTAAAATCTACCTTCAACATTTGGGAATGCCCCATTCCTTGGATGTCACCCTACACATAAAATAGGGTGTGACTTGGACCCATGTCCAATTTTCTACTAGGTGAATATGACCTAAAAAAGGATGGATGAAAAGAAACTCTAATGGTTAATGGTTAGATTGAATGTGATTAGCAGAAAGTGCCAAAATTGGAGACAATTGGTGATCTAAAGCATTTTAAAATGCCTTGATTCTTTGTGTGTTTATTTTGTTTTGTTCTTTGCAAGTTATGAACTTTGATGCTTTTCATGTATTGACAATACTCAAGTCAAGGTTTTTGTGATGGAACTTTGCTCTCATACATTTGTGGTGTTATTTGCAAGACTGAAGGTGATGTATGTGTTGGTTTTGCTTTTCTATAACATTGATGATTTTGATGATGGTGAATGTGGGGTGCTAAACACCCCCTAACAAACTTTGTACACCATTGTTTTCACTTGTCTTTTTGCACACCTTTTTTGGCATTGCATAGTTCTACAACCCGGTTTTCAGTCCTCCAAATTGCAATTCAAATGTTTTTCATTAATAATATTTTGTGCAAACTTTTTGCATCATAACACAAGTTTTGATCCTTGAACCTCCCCTTGTAGGATGTATGGCACTAACCACTAACATACCATTAGGCACTTAAGAGGGGGGCTTATTTTTTAAATTTATTGCAAACACAAAGTCAAAAAGGGAAAAAAAAAAAAAACCATGTAGCAAAATAGCACAATTCTCCGTAAGGCTACACTGTCAAGCCAAAAGCAATGTTAGACAAAGCTCATTAGGGGGTGTTTAGCAGCCCTCTTGGTGAGCTTGGCAAAAATTTGGTGGCTATTGATTTTTACAGGCAAGAGTAAATGAAATAGATAAGAAACCAAACTTGGCATTAGCCAATTATCTTTTTTTCCTTGCTTATGCTTTGTGGGAAGTGTGAGAAAGTTGGATTTTATTTATTTATTTGTTTAAGTGGCTAGGTAATGGGAATGAATGCCCATAGTTTCGATTTGTGTGGTTTTTGATTCCTACTTTTTTGCATTTTTTCCTTAATGTTTTTATTGATTCTTTAATAATTCCCTACCCTAACTACAAAAATTTGAAAATGTTGTGCACTTGGAGAGGACTCTGAGAGTTGTGAGTTGAGTTGTGAGTCAAGTTGATTAAATACCAAGGGTTCATGATGGAGGCAAAGAATAACAACGATGGTGATGGCGATGGTGTTTCAATAATAGCAAGCCAAGTTGTAAGGAAGTAACACTTCATATTAGCCCACCACTTGTCCACTAGAAAAAAGATAACAAGATGAATGCATAATAGGTTGGGAGGTGCATGCGATAAAGGTTGGCAGTTTTCAAGGTTGTGGTGAAGAAGGGGGATGGCGAGTGCTTGAGGATTGGGCCCGCCATCTTTGGCAAGCTCTCGCAACATTAGGAAAGTGCTCATCTTTTTTTAAAATTTTTTTGCTTAGGGGGGTTGCTTGGGATTTTGCTTCTTAAGGGTTTTGGGTGTAGCCTTTTTTTTTCAAGGGGGGTCTATTTAGGATTTTGTTTCCTAAGGGTTTTGGGCATTTTAAATTAAAAAAAAGAAAAAGGTATGGCTCCTTCTTTGCGTCCCCCATTGATTTGAAATACCCTTTGTCCTCATTATTTTGGCCTTTACACTTTAAGCGCCCCCTTGAAGCATGTCAAGAATGCTCACCCTATTGCTAGCCTTGTTTCCTAAGCCAGCCATGTTTTTTCTTTGTAAGTGTCCCCCCCTCTTGTGTTTCTCCCTATTCTATTCCTTTTGCTTCTTAGGGTTAACTTCGGGCTTAGTTTCATTCTATTTTGGGGTTGTTTGAGTCTCATTTCACTTGCCTTTGTTTGTTTTATAGGATCTTTCAAACCACCCAAGACGAGGTTAAGGAAGCTTTTCCTTTATCTCTTGATCAAATTGCTTTAAACTTGATAGACAAGTTAGCATGGTTCCTTTTTTTCTTGTTGCCCCATTAATGTTTGTGTTACACTTGAGGAGGTCGTTTTGGTCAACGAGAGGTTTTTGTTCATTTCAGGAAGTTTATGGTGGGTGATTGGTTTTGTCTTCACAAGGAAACTTCACATGCCTCATGTGCACCCCATTCTCACCACTCATAAGAAGATTTTTCAATCACTCATTTTCGTCGATGTTAACTTTGAGGAGAGTCGGTGAATATAATCGCATTATTAAAGTTCTCTAACCAATGATGTTAGTTATGCTTTTGGAGGACACCATTACTACCCTACGCCAATTACACCCTTTTTGCATGTAAGGAAATCGGGTCGATTCCTGACTTTTAATGGTCGGGAGTCAAACTGCCAATTTGACTCCCGACCTTTCTTTTTGCCATAACTTGTGTTTCAAATGTCCAAATGGGTGATGCGAGCTCATCTACATTTTAATAGCTTTTCAATGATATAATAACTCCTCGAGCCATTGGGTTTTGACCCTTGCAATCACTTTCTGAACATTCAGGAGTCCACCAGGACTCCAACTCCCAACATGGGAGTTCACTTGGGAGTGTGAGGGTTCTTTCCCTCACACTCCTTTGCACTCTCGGGCATAAGAATGCGACTCCCGAACTTAGTCTTGGCTCGCACCCTTGGAAGCCTTTTGCCTTGGTTGCGAGCCCAAGGCTAAAGTTGCGACACTAAAGTCTTCATGGACAATGTCTCTTTGAAATATTTTGAAACCCAACTAGAAGTTTTGGCGAAGGAGTTAAAATGGCACAATACCTTGGCATCATTGGACGTGAAATTGATTCTCCCTCCACCTATTTTTGACTATTAACTTAAACACATTTTTGTCTTAGATATGATTCTATTTGCCCAAGCCTTAACCATTGCCCCCCATTTGTCTTTGGGTGGGTTTCAAGGATGGTATATGAACGTTTTTCAAAATGCTTCATACTAGAAGACCCATCTTTAAGGTTTTTGGAATTATTCCAAGCTACTGTTATTGTTGATTATGGGGATATCTTTAGGTCGACAGCCCTAATGTTGAGGGTTAACAAATTGTTGGTAATGACAAAATACACTAATGGTCTTTGTCTTATTGCCATAGGTGAGGTGTTTCTTTGACTTATTAATTGCTCCATTGTCTTACAACTTTGGGGGTCATTTTAGGCACACATATCCCTTCATCAATTTAGAGTATTGACCCTTAGAGGTTGTGAAGCCATCCCTTTTGGCATCCGAGCCTTCCTTGACCTACACCTTGATTGGGTTGTAATGTAACTTGACGTAAAAAATGCTTTTAACAACGTTTCTCGAACTGTTATTTTTAAAGAGTTGTGTGATGCCGAGGGGCATTTGGCAAACATTGTCCCCTTTACCATGTTGTTTTATGGTGCTCATTTTCTTTTTTACTACTAACATGGGCGGCATGTGGAGGGGGTCATCATTATTTAATCATTTTCAAGCACAAGGTAGGGTGATCCCTTAGGAGGTTTTCTATTTGTTTTGACCCATTATCGAACTCTTGTAGAGACCATTGCATAGGCCCCCAAGTGTGTTTTTCCATCCTTAATAGATGATACCCACACTATGGGGCCTATGAGTGAGATTACCCATGCCTTTAACCACCTTTCGACCCAATTAACCCTAGTTAGGCTTAAGGTCAAGGTGTCAAAGTGTAAGCTTTGGAGTCCATTGGGGATTTTTCTAGGCATAGATATTCCTTAGGGTTGCAAATTGGTCATAGATGGTTTACACATTTTGGGTGTGTTAATGGGTTCTCAGGACTTTGCCATGCATTTTTTGGATGGGGTTTTATTTCAAGACATGGCGCATATCAATGATTTTCTTCTCTTGAAAGACCCCTAGGTTACTCTGGGCATTTTGTTTTCATGTGTAGCTCATCAACTTCCTTATCTCATAACATTTTGTCCTCATGTGTCATTCATCGACTTTCTTATCTGACATGGACACTACCCTCTTCTTCTTCTTCTTTCTTATATTATTTGGCAAGTTTCAACAAGAGAGTTATGCAAGTCTATGGGGACATTATGGGTCTAGGATCGTGGGAGTCTTATGAGGGCCTTTTAGCAAGGTGTTAGGCTGAATTATCGATATTTTTTGGTGGTATAGGCTTTTTTTCTATGAAGGATTATGCCCCATCTGCTTTTTTCAGGAGTTGAATTCTAATGGCTCTGTATTTATGCTCTAGGTTTTGTATTTTTTATAAACCCGTTTTGGAGGAATATGTTTTTCAAGTTGAAAAGGTCCCCACTTGTTTCAATCATACTTATGTGCAGTGCAAGATGACCTTCTTCCTGTAGCTAAGAAGATGCATCTTTCTTTTGAGAATCTGGTGGTTATTAACACCTTAAGTCTATTTTGGAAGATGATTCCATTTCTTCAACATCTAGAGCCCACATTTGTTTTTGTTCGGGCAAGGGGCCAGGGCTATGATTGGTTGTTAGGCCATCTATTTGTTTGTTTTGCATTGCACATTTTATTTTCATCTTAACATTACATTTTTGTCTTGATTTGATTCAACCATCAACATTTTATTTTTTCACGTGTGGATGTGGACATGGGTTGAATGTATTTAACACACACATAATTCGTTGCCCATTTGGAGGATGACCACACATGACACCATTCGAAATGTCATGTATGCCTTTGTTCGAAAAAGTGGACATGCTGTATGGAGAGAGCACTGGTATGCCTTTAAGTCAGGAGTTTCATTACGAACTAATCTTTACATGACCCAAGAGGATTAGATCTTTGTTGTAGATGTGGTGGTTACTGACCCAACGCAAAAGACGGTGGCTTCGAGTGTCATTAGTCAACTAATAGGTGTAGCTATGGAACCTAACACCATTGTTAGGATCTGTATATATAGAGAGCTTCATGAGGGGCACCACTTTATTCCAATGGTAATGGAGGTGCATGGCACACTCGGGCATGATATGGATCGTTTCATTAAGGAGTGTGCCTGTTTTTTCCACGATAGATGATTGGGAGATCATTTATCCTTGTCTTTTGCATTCAATTTTTCATGCAACATGTTAATATTGCTCTTAAACGTGCTTTAGCTTGTGCTATAGAAAGGAAGATTGTGTTGGCGAGTGATGCTTGTTCTAAACCTCCCATTACTATAGAGATCTCACGATTCGCATGTAGGCAACATTAGAGGGGATGTGGGGGAAATAGCTTCCTACCACAAGAAGGACTAGCTCTCTCCCTTTTTTTGGTTCATGTGAGCTATGCGTCTTTTAACCTTTTTTTGGCCTTCCCTTTTTGTCTCCCCTATGATGGTTCCGGCCATCGGTCTTTTATTGGATTTTGAGAAACAAACTTTTCTTCAGTTGCATACATTACGGACCAGAGATGTGTAGGATTAAAAACATGGATGAAAGTTTGCATAGAGATGGTGGAGATGAGGAAGATCCCTAGAGGATGGAAAGGCTGGTCAGATACAAGCATCACTGTGGGGATTCTGGGATAAGCATTTGGGAATAAAGACCAAATATTTTGGGAACTCCGTGATACTGGTGTTTTTATCCTTGTTAGGGTTGGCAGTAAGGAGAATTCTACCTTGGGTGTTTATAATCGGTTTGATTTTGTCAAAAGTCCTGAGTACATATGTGGGGAGATTTTTTTGGAAAACTTGTCTTTGGGAAATGATGTTGTAAAAGATCATGATAAATTGATTGAGAGTAGTCCAGAGAGATCTGATCTGCTATCTCTTTGCATTCATCATCTTTTTAAGAATGTTTTTAGACACATAATCTAGGGTGGTTGCCTAAACTTTGGATTATGACTACTCTAGGAGAAATGACAGTGTGTAGGAAGAGTCGTATAAATCACAACGGATGGGGAATTGTTCACTGGAAATTTCTGCAACTACAGTTGGATGTGTTTCTTTGTTTTAAAGATGATCATATAAGCCCCCCTCTTTTTTGGTGACAGGGGTACAATGGGCTGAGAAAGAGGGATTTTTCCATTTTCCTGCAGAGAGCTGCAATTTGGCATTTTGCTTCCATTCTTCTACTTCTTCTTTAATTTTACACAATTTGAACTCCTCAGTCCTGACACTCAAGCTCCTACAATTTTTGAACTTCGAATTTAGCAATTATGTATCATGCATAATTTGTTCACCGAATCAACCACACCACCCAAGTTGGTCAGATGTCTTACCATTGAACTTCTGAAAATGTGACCGCCCATTAATGTAGAATTAACCCATTAAGGTGCTGGGCTTGGGATACTGGCCAGGGCAAATTGACCATGATCCCTGTGTGGGGGTTGATTCACCTTGGCTTGGGACCTATACATCACCTGTCTAGATTATATTTCAGATCTAAGTTCAAACAGAAAAAATAATCTAGACTTTGGCAGTTGTAGAAGTTCCAAAAAGGCCTTTTTTATTACTTCAAGTAGCAAACACTAGTCAAAGTGATAAAATTCAACACCATTTTGGTGGTACTTGACAAGAGCTGTTAAAAAGGTTGGGTTGTATAGCTTGTATAATATTTGAAAGATGCAATTTGGATCCATCATCCCCATAGAGATGTTAACAAATTGTTGTTGTAATCGGGATCCCATAAAGATTTCACTATAGCTTCAAATTGCAATATCCCCATTGACGAAATGCAATGAATTCATTGTAATCAGGATCCATATGAATGAATGAATGAATGAATTGTTGTAATTAGGATTCCTAAAGATGTTTATGACTGCTGTGAAAAAATTGGGATCCATATGAATGATGTTTATTAATGCTATGAAAAAATTGGGATCCATATGAATGATGTCTATGAATGTTGTGGCAATTGGGGATTGATAATGATGTTCATGAAGGTTGTGACAATTCTGGGATCTGCAATGTTGTTTATGAAGGTTGTTACGATCCATAATGATGTTTGTGAATTTGTTGTAATTAGGATTCCTAAGGATGTTGACAAAGGAACACTGTAAAATTCATATCCATAATGATGTTTATGAATGTTGTGAAAATATTGGGACTTGTACTACCAATGTTTATGTATTAGAGAATGGGCAAACCCTTGACAGGCCTGAACATTGTGTTAGGTAAGTTGAACATGTATGTGAGCCCTCTTATGCAATTTAAAGAACCCTCAAAAGTTGCAAGATCCATAATGAATTTTTTCTACATAATTATGATCCATATGAATGAATGTCAATCCAATGTCATAAATCTGTCAGGATCCATAACTATGTCAACAAACCTAGTAATTAGGATCTAATAAAAAATTGTTAACAACTGTAATAGTTACAATTTAGGACACCCAAATTTAGTGAAAATTTAGCTCACTTGGGTATTTTGATTTTTTTGGGTTTCGGTAGGCAGGTCCTGAAAGACACAAATTAAACAAAAAAACACTAGTATACAGTGTTGCCAATCATCTCGAGTAAAATATTTTCAACAAATGGAATTCCATGACTATAACATACATAGATTTCGTGATCATAGTGGCATGCCTGCCGCCTTTCAAGCATTGCTTCTTTTATACAAACTTGCAAAAATTCAAATTGGGGTGAAGAAAGTTTACTGGATTGTTTGAAGATCCTGCAGGCTTCTTTGTGGGAGACTGTTAACTCATCAAAGGACACTCTTGTAGTTCCACTTTGCCATTGTTCAAATTGCACTTCAAAACCTGTTCAGATCAAACACAGACAAACATCTATGCACTTTCAAGGTTAGGACTAGATTTTGAACTTTTGGGCTGCAGATCAGCAATGATTTCTGTGCAACCTCAGTTTGCAAAGGAGAAGAATCAGATTGTTGGATGTGTAGTGCTGTAAGTAACGAGGAGCAGACAGAAACAGACCAGTCAAGAGTGAACCGACAGTCACCAGCAGGAAAACCCACCATGCAGGAAAATCCATCCAGTTCAGTTGTTGCAAACGGGTGCCAGTGATTCTGGCACTTTCAACAGGGAATGCTTTTGGCTCATCTGTTTGTTGAGAACTTTGCTTTGCTAAATAGGAAAATTCCTATAATGAATTTGGTTGCCATTTTGCATAAGATTTATGCGATTTAAAAAACCTTCAAAATTGGCATAATAAGCTCTCAAAATCCGTTATGAATTTGTTGGATATAATTAGGATCCCTAATGAATGAATGTCAACTGAATGTCATAAATCTGTTAGAACCCATAACTATGTTAATGAATGTTGCAACTAGGATCTATAAAAAAATTTGTTAATGACTATTATAGTTACAATTTAGGAAGCACAAATTTAGTGAACTAATTTGGTTCCCATTTTGTAATCACTGTCTTCGTCTCGGTACGTGTGTACGTGCGCGCGCTCTCTCTCTCTCTCGCACGCTCTCTCTCAGGACACAGCGATTTCGTTCGTGCCTGTCCTGCGTGCGAGGTTGAACATCTTGAGGTCGAAGATCTTCGCAAATCGGTTGTAGCGTGGGTTGATTGAGGAGCAAAATCAACAGGAGAGAATACCAATAAGATCAGAAGAAGAAGAAGAAGAAGAAGATGTTGTAGTAGCAGCTTGAGAGATGACGCGAATGTTTGCTTGATGTTTTGAATTCAGCAGCTGTTGTATATCAATGCAGTAGCAGCAACAGCATGAGCTGAAGAGACTCTCAGCAATTTGCTCAAATTGTTTTGTATGTGAGCTGTTGTTGTACTGTGCATCTAAAGTTTGCATTTGACTAAGTAGATTGAAATGATCGGCTTCGTAGTTGCAAACTATGGGTTGTTTTCTCTGCGGGGTGCTCCTCAATGGAGAGAAGAGTAATTAGGATTGTTGCAGTACTGCTAGTGGAGGGTATTGAGGAAGCTGGGATCAAGCTGCTGCAACAAGTAGCTGTGCTGTTTTTTTTTTCTTTCTTTGTTGAGTTCCGTTTGCTAGAGGCAACGAGAGATGGATCCGCACCGTGGGTCGTCTCCAGTAGTGCTGATGCAAGCTGTCGTCAAGGTACGATTCAGATCTCAGTCTTCTTATCAATGAAGTAGAAAATCTAGAGCTCATGATCTGCAGACCCTAAATCCTAAACCCTAAACCTCTAGACTTCTCTCTGAGATTAACTACAAGAGCTTCTTCAGCTAGCTGGTCCATGGGTCATGTTGTTTTGAGGTTTTGTTCCGGATATGAGCGCTGATGATATATCTGTGCAGGTGGAGCAGGTGGTAGCTCGTCTGCAGGAGCTACAGCGCACTATATCAGCTGGGTTACACAAGAACCCACATACAGCTGCAGGTCGATGGAAGATCAATTCCTCAGCAGCTGCACAAATTAGCTGCAGCAATCAAGAAGCTCACCATGCAGGTATCGTTTCAGAGATTCTGAAAGCTAGTGAAATTGCAAAATCCATTGCAACTCTAGTTGCTGAATGTACTCTCCAGGTACCTGCACCAAGCTCCTCCTCTTCGCCTACAGCTTGCAGCAACAGCAGCCAGTGGCAGCTGAAATCTCCTGATCTAATCACAGACCCTGCTGCACAGAAAAAACCAGATCACTCCATCATAAGGACCAGCTGCAGCAAAAAACATAGCAAAATGAGAGATATCTCATACCCGAGCTCAGTGCAGGTGCACAAGAGCATGGCTGTGAAAGCAGATCAACCAGAAAAACATATGCACAACATGATGAAGTCCAAGCGTGTGGCATTTCCTGGAGAATCTCGTGAGGTACTCAGGGAGCTTGACAAAAGGAGCATGATCAACTCTGTTGAGCCACATCTGCATCACAAAGCACAAGCTCCCATTACTGTTCTCTCCAAGCAAACACCCAATGTGCAGGTACCCATGAGCTGCAAAGAGGACAGCAAATCATATTCAGCAACTGAGTGCTGCTCTGGTGCAGCATCTGTGGAAATTGATGGGGTTCAGCAAATTGGGATTGACACAAGTCTAGCTTGGAGAGAGCACTGTATTGACGATCATGAGCAATTGGAGGAGGAATATTGCAACTTTTCCATGGAGGCGACAGAGATCAAGAGCCAATTGCCATGGAAGCTCATAAGCATGAGTAACTCCAAGGGAGTTATGTTTCCAAACAGGGTATTCACTCCCTCCCCTGACAAGCATAGTGCCCATCAGATTGAGTCCCCTGCCGCTGCTGCACCCACTGCCAAATTTCTCAAACCCCAGACACCATTACAGAGGCTCAGGTGGCCTTCAAAGTCAAGCTTAAAGTTTGGTGATGACTACAGCTTCAAAAGAATTCTTCAAAGTGAATCTCCTGAAATTGCTCATAATCTGCTTGCCAGTAGTGAGCTTGAAGATGAGCCGAGTGCACCAGCCAGTGATCATGGCACCAGTGCACCAGTTTGTGAGATTCTTGAACCATCTGGTGAGCAAGTTTTTTTGAGGAAGAGAAGTTCTGGCTTGGGAAAATCAGATGGGAAAGATGATCACAGTCCAAGGAGGAGGAGCTATGGGAAGCAGCTGAAGCCCATGGATGGCAACATCATGAAGCTGGTGGCCGCTGCTGCCACTTTGCAAAAGAATGCACATCATGAGCTCTGCAAGAAACCAGTCTCACAAGAGCACAACGAAGTTGTCTCACAAGGGAAGCTTATCAAGTCTCACTCTTCCAGTGCAGAAGTCAACAGAGGGTCACTTGAGGATGAGAAACAGAGAGGTGTTGGTGGAAACAGTTCTGAATCTTCCAGGAGATTTACTGAAAAGGAAAACAACCCACTTCTTGCTTGTGCACCTACAAGAAGGATGCTCCTCAGAGACTTGTCACGAGGCAAAGACAGGCAGCAATCTACAACAAGCAGGTGCAGCAAGCAACTCAGGTACTAATAAACATTCCTGCTCTTGTTGTTGCTCAATGTCTTCTGCTGCACCTCTTCAGAATTTGTTTCTGCTGGAATGTCATTTGCTGAACATGAAAATGCTGCAAAGATGTCACCAATTCAGAAAATGTTTGTGGATGTACAACAACCGTGATGGTTTTCTTTTGCAATCGTTGGCGACCTCAGGTTCTAAACCCTAAACCATAACTCTTCACTTCTTAGGTGTTGTGTTCATGGTTTCTGCAAACGAATGCGCGAGTTGTCAGACCACCATCACTGCCAAACAGGATAAGGGCGAGAGAGATCAAGGACCTGGAGTGATGATGACTGATTTGGGTAAGTGAGGAAAAAACGGAAGATCATCATCATCATGAAAGCTCAGGATCCAGGGTGTTGGGTAAGATTCTTTGGAGCTTCAAAAGCTGTTTCTGGAAATGAGATTCTTTGGAGCCTCAAAAGCTTGTGTGTGGATGTATTACTGCAAGCTTTGTGTAAAAATATGGATTCTCAGAAGCATCTTAAAACAGGCATTTTGTCATGCAACATTCAACAAATCTGACTTGTTTGCCTTTGTAAATGTGTTTTTTTTCTGGTGTCACTCATGTCATTTGCTATGAAGATGCTCCAAACAACCCAATTCCTTTCATCAATAGTTCATGGGAACAATCATCTTCAAATGTATTTTCCACATGTCCCTTGAATGTCTTAAGCCCACAATTTCGGTGGTATCTTTGGCTAAACTTGCTCAGCCAGATCTGCAACAATCTCTGCTGAGTCTTGCAACTATTGCCAAGCTTGTTGACAACCAACAAACATTTAGTTGCACTCTATTTTGGCCTGTTGCTTCTCCCTCATCCACCACAAAATTAGTTTCATGTGCCTCTTGCTTCTCAGTCTTGTATTCTAGCTACTTAGCTAGTGGATTGTTTGTTCTCAATGTGTTCACATTGTGTTCCTAAAAGGCTCCCCAAGATGTTCCTAATAGCATCTCAATTTTATCCCATATTTTGTGGCCACAATTTAACTTCCATGTATATTAGAAAAGGAGGGGGGGGTAGGGGGGAGGAGTCGGGTAGGGTGCAAGGTTTCGAAGGGAAACATGTCTATGTTTTTTATTTTGGGGAGATAAATGATTTAATAGGAATAATTTTATATTTTTTGTAATTTCCAAGCATGTATTCACAAGGCCCTTTGGTTTCACGTGATGAATTAACTTGGTTCACTACATAATGATTGTAAATAAGTGAAAGTTAAAGTATGAAAACTACCTAAACTTTGCAAAAGGATGTATAAAATTATGTTATCACATGGGTATGTATGTTGTAATTTGTAATTGATTTTTTTTCCCCCCAAAGCTTTGAATTTAAGTTGCACTCAAGGTGAAATAACATAAAGATATGATGACCTAATTCACTTTTAAGGCCTAGATTCACAGGCCTAGATACTTCTTAAGTCACCACTTGGTAACAGCTCTTCTGTAAAATTGCTACAGCCCACCAAGGATAGTTGTCATTAATATTAATTAATGTTGGGAATTCCCTTTAGTGAATGTACTTGAAAAATTTGAAACAAAATTCAAAATATAGAGCAACTCATGTTAGTAATAGGAAAATCTCACTTTACAACTTGTTTAAGACAACTAAAAGTGTTGTTTGCAATTAAAATTTTGAGCAAACTAGGTTTCATTGGACTGTGGTGTGAAGTTCATGCAGAGAGTGTTGCTGGCTACTTTTGCTTTTGTTCTTATCTTGGAATTCTCCAAACATTTGCATGAAAGAGAAATATATCATGGTTTGTGAAGCCAAATCTTAATGAATAAACAACAATCTCAACATTTAGGCAAAGCCTTAAGAAGACTCTCGCTATGTGAAAATACACACAAAATAAAATTATTTGATTACATATAAAATAGGTTTAAATTACTATAAAGGAAAGGAAACAATACTCCAAAATGAGTTCTCTTTCATGACCTTCCCACGATTCAAGTTGACATGAATAGTAGTTAGAGCCTCCACTATCATGTTATGTAACTAAGGTTTGGCTCCTACCTCCATTGTTTCAAATAGAAAGAACATAGAATTTTGTCAGCTTAAAGGTTATTTGTTCAAAAAATTTATTATCATGTGTTGTGGACAAAAAGGGGGGATGGAGATCTCTCAAGTTTCATGAATTACCCATTTGCACAGAAAATAAGTTCTAGACACCACTTAAACTTCTGATGGCCACCAACAGACCCTTAGTTGTGTAGCACTAATAACCAGATGCTGATGAAATAAATATATTTCCAGTTTTGCCAATTTCACTCACCTGCTCACAAATGTAGTCTCTCTCTCCTATTCTTTAGACACACTCTTACATAGAAAGAAAGTGTAGTGCACCACCTAGTGACCTGAATTTTCATCTGTAATGTCCTTGGAGTAGGCCGCTTTTCCTGAAAAATAAGCGCCCTCTCAGGTTCATCTCAAGCAGGCTCTTATTTCCACATCTTAGGGCATCTCCACCCCACACTGGCAAACGCCCCTTTTCATTATACCTTACAGCAGCAGGATAGCGCAAATCCTGCTGCTCCCCGGTATTGATGGTCCATTTCGCAGTGGTCATTTTAACCCCTTCAAAAGCTTTGTTACTTGTCTAGATGTAAAGACATTAATAGTCTTTGAGTGTTTAAAGGGACTTTTATGATAGTTGTGGGTGGTGACAGTGATCATTAAACGGTATTCTATTCTAAAATGAAGGAGTTGCTTGGAGTTTTGGGGGTGGTGATGCTCTTATTTCTGTTCTTGGGGGAATGCCCTGCTCCTGGGGCATAACCTTACAAGGTTGCACTACTTTCCCCATTGTGTTCCTGGTGGGCAAAGTGTGAAACTGGCAATAACATCTTGCCTCACCGTCCATGAGCCCAAGAGGGAGAGAGAGACTATGAAAACTTTGTAGTTTTCATGTGGTCCCACATTTGTTGAGGAATGTTCACCAAGTGTTACTTACTATGTGTGACTGGCCAGTAGTCTAGTATTAATAAATATT
>Ga0116227_10003792_pt1 | contig 33302 bp, 25 predicted proteins | sample S1TSphgellanicum_FD_89693 | JGI IMG/M metagenome (GOLD analysis project Ga0116227, IMG submission 89693) | Host-associated microbial communities from peat moss isolated from Minnesota, USA - S1T2_Fb - Sphagnum magellanicum MG | ecosystem: Host-associated > Plants > Peat moss > Unclassified... | reverse complement strand
AGCATTCCTTCCATTGCTGTGTAAACAAAATAAGATAAACCCCGATAAGTAGGCATGATCAGTCATTCATCGACTTGATTGATCTCTGCCTTTATTGGCTACGTTAACAAAATGCAGCCTGCAACTAGAGAGCCTGGGGGGCAGGAATGATAGAAAGGCTCTCTGATAACTTTAACTAAAAGCATGCTGGGACGTGAGGTCCTGTTAAGATGTACGAGCATTTGAAGGTCACAAAACGCATGTGTTTCATTTTTGAAATAATGCTTTCACCAAAGTTGGGCAATAGTGGGCCATCATCCCCAAGCTTTTAAAAAATCGCCCCAAAGTGCTATTATTGGAAGTTCAAATTTAGAATCTGCAACAATGGAAAAAGAATGTGGCATGTGGCAACAATCTAAGCATCCAATGGGCGCATTAAATGGCTTAAGGCAAGACAGAAGCCCTAACCCTGAATTCACTACCACCCCCACCACCTTTTCCCCTCTTTCAAACTTGGAGTGTAGCTCTATGGCAATGGCACTACTTATTTTTTGTCATTTGCTTCTAGGTATGGGGGCATAAGTATTGGAGGTTTCCCACATAAGCCGCCAAATCCAATGCCAACTGGGCTTCAAAAAAACAATGCAATAAGGAATTCAAGTTATCCCACGCTTGTCGGAAGGCCATGATCAAGGGAAGGACATGAAGACACAACACACGGCCATGCATGTAACAATGGCGGCAAGGATACTTAACCTTTCACTAGTTGTGCCCCTAAAACTGTCCCCTTTGCACATTTTGGCTTCTTTGGCGATGCAAAGGAACATTTAGCAAATAATCATGTCACAAATTCATTCATCCTAGCACCCAACCCTTTGTTTCCTTCTTCTTTTCAAGCAAATTTTTGCTTGGCTCCTGACTTAGTGTAGAGGTTTGGGAGTTTGGAGGCTATGCTAGCAATAAGGAGGTTCAAAGGAGCAATTCAATCAGCCAAACACAAGTGTTAAATTTCAAACATAAAGGCAACTTTCATGAGTCGGAGTAGGTTACAAAAATGACAAGTTTCCCAATCGTCGCATTTCAAGGCAACGAGTCAAAACTAGCTTTTCCTTCAAACGAAGACCCCCAAGGCTTAACACAAGGTAAAGAAGAATAGGAGCTTCTTTCGAATTTTTCAAAAACTTGGATTATTAATGTGCAGTGCATATGAGTGCACTCAAGGTAATAGGAAGGATGTTTGGAGGTTGTCCAACTTTCAAGGTGCTACAAGGGTGCTTGAAGTAACACCTACGCAATTTTTTCGTCACCCACAAGCTATTCACACATGGCTTTTTCAAAGTCAAATTTTCATCAGAAGGAGCATAAACAACAACAAAATTTATGTTCATAGATTGGAATGGGATGCAATTTTGTTTTTCCAAATGGTAGCCACATTTTTATTCAATTATCTAGGGTGTAGAACTCTTGCACATGCACACTGACGCACCCCTAGGCTCCTTAATGGACTCAAATGTGAGTTTAGATTGAAGACAGCGGACAAGTAAGGAGTCGGGGCATGTTCCCTAGCTCGTAGCACTTTGAAGGGTAGAAGGGTGTGCTGGAGCTTCGGGATGGGACTAGGAAGAATGACAAGCACTTAATCACTCACTTGGATCTACACAAACCAAACAACAAGTTGGTTAGTGCATTGTTGAAACACTTTTGGTGTTAAAACGAACCACGGGCAAACTCGGACTCACAAGACTCACCACGGCCCGGACTTGGGGGAAGCCACCACCTTCCCCCTTATAGTATACTTTGTGCCTCTCCATGAGGCCCACATCCAAATGGCTTTTTGTCCCGGGACTCCCAAGTGGGAGTCCTGAAATTGTCAAAGTTCGGACTCCCGTGACTTTGGCGCCCCATAACTTTGTGTGTAAACCTCCGATCGAAATGAGGTCTAAAGAAAAGTTGTAGCCCTCGTTGAGATCTTTTCAACGATATGTGACACACCACTAGCACGCCCCTCTACCCGTCAAAGTGCTGTGAGCCAGGGAACGTGCCCCCACTATTTGATTTTCCGTTGTTTTCATTTTAGACTCACATTTGAAGTCTATCAAGGAATCAGGGGGCACGTCACCTGGGCCCTGTAATGTTTCATATTGGCCGAGATGGGAATCCCTAGAGAGGAGAAGAATGACTGGTGAAGCTCAGAATGCGTCTAGTTTCGTTTCCTTCCCGGGGTCATGTCAGGTCGAGGTGTATGGAAAGGGGGATTGAGCGGCATCCTGACAGGGAGAAGAAATCTTTACTGTGTGCTTCTTTTTCCCTTGGAAGGACCAGCCTTCTTTTAGAGCCTCTTGGATCTTTTTGAGGAAATTGAAACCTCCATTTTCCTCGTTTAGTGCCGCGAATGGGTTGGTATTCACCGCTTGAGCATGTCCCGGGGTGCCCAACACTCCTAAAAGGTCGAAGCTTAGCTTTGCCTTTGGAGTGGTGTCTCCTCTTGTTTGTCGGTCAGTGCCAGGGGGGGATCTAGTTGAGAGATGGTGTGGAGAGGGCCATCATCAAAAGACCCAAGAATAAAAACAAAGGCCTCAAACTTTCTTATCCTAACATTAGCCTACCTTGCTAAAACAAATGAAATATTGTTGCAAATTGTTACCTCTTCCTACCCCTCTCACTCTTGAGGTGCCCTTGCATTTGTTCAATCAATGTTGAGTGGTGGGTGCTTGTAAAAATGACTTGATTCTACACGTGACAACATTTTTTGTTAATATACCATTTGTTTTTCTTAACCCCAATATGTGGCATATTATTTGTGGCCTTCTTTTTTCTAGCATGCTTATCAAGTGTGTTAGATTTAGGACCCATAAACATGTCCTTTCCTCAAACTAAACTTCACACAATGCACTTCACTTGGTGCACTTCCCATTTTGGCCTCGTTGCATTTCAACCCAGGGAAAAGCTGAAGCCCATGTATCTTGGCATTTTCTTGAAACCTCATAACTTTTCTTGAATTTTTTTCTTTGAAAGTTAAACATCATTGAAAATGTTTATAATTTCACAAACATTAGGAAGTGAACAACATAATTTGGTAAACCACTAGGCAAATCAATGTAATTGTAGGATTACTATTCATAGATAATGACAAAAAATCATCCTTGTTGTTAGTAGAGCTTATTCTAGAAGACAAGTGTAGTAAAAAGTGTGATACATGAAAGGAACTAAAATTGGGCTTTCATTGTTAGCATTCCGACTAGATTGGAAATATTTCTCTAAGGTTAATATTGTCTTTCTCTTTGACATTTTGACAATTTATCCCTTGCCCCCACAACCCAAGATTGTTAGGAAAATATGTTAAACCAACAACCTAGAAAACAAAAATAATGAATTAAATCTAGGACTTCTTCATAAATTAAAACGTGGAATAGACAACAAAATGCAATAATACACAAACATCAAGAAATTCAGTGCCCAAAAAACGTCATAACCAAGGTTTGGAAGAAAAGAAATTTGCATTTGATGTTGTAGGTTGTCGCCAAGCCAACTTATAAGTGTTGCACCATCATGTTTTGTTGTACCACCAAATTCAAAAATGTGACCTTTTATTGGATTTCCAGTTCTTTCAAATCCTTGATGCCTACTACTTTGAGTCTTTTTTTTTTTTGTAAATTCCTTTAGAAGTTTTGATCATCATATGTTATCATAATCTTCCCATCATGATTTACATATTTGGTGATGAAGCCCGCTACTTAAGGGCTAGGAGCTATGTGATGAAAAAGTGCAAACAAAAAAAGTACTATGGCAAATGAAGGGTCCAAATTATTCATAAGGTGACAAGACCTAAATCTAATGACTATTATGTTGTAGGCATAGAAAAAAAAATTTAGGTTAATAAGGAAGCAATGGCAAATATGTACAACAAATTTGGTGGGTTTTCATAATCATTATCTATCAGTAGGAGGCAACATGGCGAAATTCCAGTTGTGACACTTGTGATTTTACTAGAGGGATTTCACTAGCCCCATTCCTATTAATGCAATCAATGAAATCAACCCCAAGGCTTTACACTAGGAATTAGGCTGAAAAAGAAAACATTTTTTAATTTATCATTTTATGGCCATGACTTGGCCTTTTAAAAAAAAAATGTACCCATCAACGTGGGAGGTCAATTTACAACCCTTGGGGCCAATGTTGTTGCCATGAAATATAGTTGTTTTGATGAAATCCACATTGTAAGATCACAATAAACCATAAACCAAATCGTATTTCTTTTACTTCTTCATTTTCCTCTCCTCTTGTTGAACTTCTATGTTTGTTTGTGAATGATAAGGGAGTTTCTATTGTTTATACTTGGGATAGGCCGTAAAAACACAATAATTACAACAATCTTGTCTTTATGTTCATCCATAGTGGTTTGACTTTTACATTTTAGTTTGAGAAAGGAAACAAAGATGAAAAGAATAAGGATACAAAGAAATAATAAATGAAATCTTATGAGGGGTTGAAGCCTTTGTCCCTAATTGTAATTAGGACAAGGATTCAAATTATTTTTAAAAGCTCAAAAAGACATTTATATTGTATCCAATCTCATTTTAGATATTTAAAAATAATTTAACATGACATCATTTTAGTTATAAGCATACAACAAGTCACTATAATTATAAGGCAATGAATATTTTAAAAATTCAAAATACGTAATCCTTTTTTTTGTTAACCAATCCTTTTGGGTACCTAAACTATGAATATGCTTATTCAATCATGTTTTCACCCAAGTAATAGTTACTTGTTTTCCTATTATCTATTTAAATGAACCTATTTTTTTACAAAATATGTTATAAAGTGAAACCATATATTAGAACAAGTCCAATGAAATGTGTGATGAAAGGTTCAAAATGGTAATATGGGTATTGCAATAACTTGACACCAAACTCACACACCCTAATGGTGTTCACCAATTACAAAATTACAACTAGGCCAAGGAAACTGCATAAATAACACAAAACACACACATTTTTCTAGGTTCCAAATCCCATTCCTTTTCTTGTCCTCATCACCACAATGGCAATGACGAACCCCATTTCTATGCATGTGAAACATGGAAAAGGAAAAAACCTTTGAGCAAATGAGGATCATTATTTTTTTCCAAGTTTTTTCACAATTTATCAGAAGGTTGAGATCTTAAAAGATCAACCAACATTCTAACTATTCACAATGCTTGAAGAGCTCATCATGATGCCCAAAGTGTTTGAATACCTATTGTTGCATAGGAGCAAGGAGCTTGAGAATCTTCAACATCAAATGGGTGTACTTTAAATTTTGTGCAATGTTGTTTCTATTATTATTATTATTGACATGAACGACCTGGCATTGTGACCATTTACCTTACAACCCACCTAGGATCAACTCCTTCAATGCAAAAATATGACAAACATAAAATTGAGTTAAACAACAAAAGTCATGCATACATTGAGGCTTTGTTTAACATACACCAAACAAGACCTACATGATGGCCATGCTTAATGTAATTTTGAACCTACATTGAAATTTAAACCGTAATTTTAAAAACCTACCAAAATTCAAAACTAAAAATTGAATAACCATGTTTTAATTACAAAAAAAAATGAGCCTTTAAATTTTTACAAATTCTCCACTAAATCATTTCAAAGTGAGAAGTGGATATTTTGGTTTTTTAACACTTTTGTGAACTCCATGTATGAATTAAAGGTTGATCCTCAATACATTTGTATTGTTGCCCCATGTTCAAAACTTTCTATGTTGTTTAAACTTTCATCTTCAATCACCATATTGTGCATTATGACAAAAACAAACATTGTGTTAAATATCGTGGACATATCATGATTGGCAAGGATTTTAAATTATTGTTCATTGAGCTTGGAAAACATTGAATGCCCTTTCAACATCTTTTTGTGCTTCTTCTCGCATTTTGGCAAAATGTTGCTTCTCATTTGGGGTTCATATATGGCCTATACAAAACAATTATAAGGGAGATAGATTCCATTTGTAAGCAAATAATAATGTGAATACAAATTATTATTCACCATGAAACCAATGCCTTCACCTTTTAATAAATATGCTACAAATGGATACCTATTAAGAACATTAACATCATTGTTTCCCCCATGTAAGCCAAAATATGCATGCCATATCCACAGAGATTGATCAACAATAGCTTCAAAGATGATGCTTCTTGTTTTGTTTTTGTTTTGAAACTAACCCTACCATGTCACACGATAATTTTTCTACGACTAGTGCAAACAATCTATTGAAGCAAACATACTTGGAATCCTCTATTTTCATTGATCTAGGTCATTTATTTCTTTACATTTAATGCAGGTGGTTGTTTCAAATAAGTGAATTCAAAGCATGTTCAAAACCTCTCACAAATATTTTCAAGTAATTTAATGTGGTGGATTCATTCACTCTATGGTACTCATCAATATAATTTGTTGCCACATCATATGTTAGCATTTTGATCACAACTATGTGTTTTTGTATAGGGAAAGGGTTTAGGTTTAAACCTTTCCTATACATAAATCACAATGATTTTTAAAACAAAATGATAGCTTGGTCGGTAACTTCCAAATTGTGGAATTCCCATGAAAACATGGAAAGTAACTTCCACATGTTGGAAGTTTTTCCTCCATGTTATCCATGAAACAAGTTTTTTAAGGCATGTGAAGGACCAAAAATACAAAGTTGCAATGTTTTATGGATGTTTGAAAACCTTAAAAGTTTAATAAATTTTTTTTATACATTATACAAATCATGCATATCTATCACTTTTGTAATTTTGAGAAACAATTCCCTTGCATTCAAAAATGATGTTTAAAAAATCACAAAGTAATCATGAAAGGAGAGCTATGAGGTTCATGTATGAAATTTGTAGCAACCAAGCAACATTGAACTTGAACTTGAAGACACTTGGTTATGGCTAAGGGACTTGCAATGTTTATGCATTGAAAACCAAAAAATAGTTGGTGTTGACAGATAATTTGCACTAAGGTGGCATGCTAAATAAAGAAATGGTAGGCCTAATTTTGTTTACATGCTGGGTTTTGAAAAAGGGCGAAAAACTTTTTACACCAAGAATCCAACACATGGATCTGGAAAATTGTTCTTGTGGAGCCATTTGGAGAATTGCCAATGGACATGCTCTCTTATCTCAATTTAATTTCATCAACAATTGAGTCCTATTAACATCTAATGGATGCAGGTGCATTTATGGGTGTTGGTTCATTTTGGTTCAAGATTACTATTTCATTTGCAATAACGCAAGTTTTCACAACCTGGTATGGTTCATCTTCAAAAGCATTGCCATTTTTTCAAGCTATTTTTTTGCTAATTGAGTAGTGGTCCTTCGATTCTTTTCATGCCCCTTTTCCCTTGCCTTTGGCTTTGGACCATTTTGGAGCTTTTCATTTGGGTCATCTTCATCTTCATTTGTATGTACACATCCCTTCAACTTTGAACAAGAGGTATAGTTGTTTTGTTAACTTACCTTTGACTGTTTGACCCACAACCTTTTTAAGATGGCCACTTGGCATCTTTTCTTGTTATTCCCGTAGTGGTGTCTTCTCCTCCCCCTTCATGGTGGTTCAACTATTCACATGGATATTAGGGCATTCTTACAACATTTTTTAGCAAATGGTTGGGAGGAGCTTTAAGCAAAGCATGTCCTTTTGGCACAAGCCTTTGTAACAACTCTATATGGGTGTAATCACAGTAATAGAAGCCATAACAAATGTAACCAATGCTTAGTTTTTCACATTTAGAAGAGGTAATTTAATTTGATGTTGAAAGTATAAGATTTTTTTTATAGAATAAAGTTCATAATATATTATTGAAAAATGTGAATTAATTTGAAAAATATTTGATGAATAATAAGTTCTCAAAATCATTCATTAAACATTGTAATGTGTGTGTTTTTAGTACTAAAAGGATTTATAAATAGATTTCAAAACTTTTGAAAATTACATATATTTTGAAATCTTTTACATTAACCTTGAAATAATAATATAAAGATAATTATCAATATTTTTGAAGAATTTTTGAAGAATATTATAAAAAACAGTCCCCCAAAAGCAGCTAGGTGCGGTTCGTGTTATCTTATTTACACCCATCTAGCCCAATAAAATTCAAGAGCCCTTTCAGTGAACACCCCTTTTCGAGGCACCTTTCTAATTTTGTTTTCACCCTCACCATGTTGATTCTTGTTTTAAGATGTGCGAGAAAATATGCTCTTGTTACTAAGGTTTTTCCCCCCCTTGCCCCAACCTTAGCCTCCTCTAAGACCATTAATGTTTTACAAACGTTTCACCTTTCAAATTTGTCTTTTCCATGCTAGGATTTTTTGTTGGATTTTCAACTTATTTTGAACTTGGAATTTTCTTTGGATTCTTTTAGGTTAACCTTCATTCAGTTGTTGCATCTTTTAGCTCATTGTCCTTTAAGTATAATTTTCGAACACTTGCAAGACCTTTTTTACCTTGAAGATTCAACCATTGGTTTCCCCTAACTTTTCTAGGTGAGTTCCCATGTCATTACGAATTAAATCCCAAGGTCCATTGCTCGAGTTCTTTGCATTGTTAAGCTTTTGCCTTTGGTTAAACCTTTTAAGCATTCGATTGATTGTGGTGGGTGGTTTTATATTGATTGGTGAACAACGTTTTATGTCTACAATTTCATGACATTTTTTCTATTCAATATTTATTGTTTCATCAATTCAACATGACAGTCCAAGGGGGTTGAGAAGCGGTGGTTCATGGTGTTCGAATTGTTTTAAACATCCATATTGATTAGGTGGTGCTATAAATGAATGTCACAAATGCTTTCAACATCATCTTTGGGAAGGCCATCTTTCAAAAGCTTCATATGACATGAAGCCAATTGTTTCAAAATTTCCCTTTTATTTGGTCCTTTTATGCCCAATAAGTTCCCTTTTTCTTCAGCCACCATTTCCTTTCGAGAAATTTGTTTTTCATCCATTTTTTGAAGGCCATGCACCAAGTGATCCACTTGCTAAACCTTTTTTTGTGTAAGCACATTTTTGTGCATTTTGATGTTTTGCAAGGGTTTTTTCTTCTTGAATTTTCCTTTTTTTTGTGAATGAAATTCTAATATGAGAAAAAATGGTGTTTTGCAATTGGCCTTGCAATTCAATTTTGGAGTTATAAATGACACTTGCAATTCAATGTATTCATATGCTATGAATGTTAAGGGACAAGTTACATGAATGAGTTGTAATTCACTAAATATATGGTGCATATCATTGTAACTCAATTGCAATTTAATCAAAACAATTCATTTCAATTACTATGCAGCTCCATTATAATTACGTTCATGATGTCATGCTAACGTCATTGGTTATTGTCCATCTATTAAAATTTAACATGTGGCATTATCAAGATTTTTAGACATAAAAATGATTTTTTTTTCAAAATAATTGATTTCCATCATTCATTATGATTATTAATGATGGTCTGAGATTATGACACGTGGCACAATTTTAAAAAATCACATGGCATATTAATTATATTTTGGAATAAATAAATATTTATAAATATTTATTTTAATAACTAGGTAGGTCGTACATAACCATAGGTAAGTAGGTCTTAAAACCTACATACTTACTTATTTACACAGGTAGGACATAAGTAAGAAAGAAAACACAAGATTAAGTGAACTGAAAAATAACCACGATTTTTTTTTTTAAAATTTATGTTTTGCCTTTAAATTAAGTTTTTTTGAGCTCATCCTAAAATGGCCTTGTATTTTAATGTGAGAATATGAGGGAACAAACTTTATTTATATAGTTTGTAACATGGGATTTGAAAATAAAACATATGGATTAATTTTTTTAATTGTTCCTTAGTTGCAAACTCAGTTGCAATTGAATTGCAACTATAACACTTAAATGTTCAAGGCAAGCCAAATCCAAGGGGAGGGCTCCAGTGTTTCTGGTGTCTAAACAAAACTTGAACCCGTCCTATTGGTGCTTCTAGGCCACTAAAAATCATCAAAAATAAAATAGAATTGATAAAATTTGACTCCCCACTACTAGAAAACTTGATCATGTGTCACTACATAGTTCCATTCAAATCCAGTTTTAGTGGAATGGGACCGGTCCATACCATTGTACGTTGGATGTAGTGAATTGGTCTAATGGATTGGTCTACCCAAATCCAATTTCAATGGAATGAGACTAATGTTGTTCCACCATACATTGGATGTAATGGATTAGTCCACCCAAATGCAATTGAAAACAATAAAAAACACATTTTTCTTCTTTTAGACCCATCTTACTTCGACAGCTCATAATTTTCTCAACTCTTATTCAAATTGAGTGATCTAAAGTGTTATGAAAGTGTCACCTTAAGCTTTATAATTCATCTTTGAACTCTAAAGGTAGTAAAACAACATACAAGGACTGTTTGGGTGTTTTTAGAATGGTTTCCTAGTGTTGGGTGTGGCTCTTCTTCGACTTTTTGACCATGCACACTTTCAAAGGCCATAACTTTCTCAATTCTAGTCCATTTTTGACAATTTATAGTGCTATGAATGCGCCAAGAAGAGTTCTCCAACTTCTTTTTCGACACCATAAATAAAAAAACCTTCCTTTGAATTTCATCGAGCTTTGAATTCTTATGTGTTTGGACATTAACCTATTTACCTAATGCTTGGTAAATAACAAACCTTCAAGTTCATTAATTTTTTCTAGTTATGGTACAACCAACATAAGTATAACAAACATACATATAGCCAACATAAGGATAACCAACCGAGGTCTAGCCAACTTATGTATAGCCAACATAGGTATAACCAACATAAAAATAACCAACATAGGTTCAACCAACGCTTGTATAACCAACATAGGTTTAGCCAACCTAAATATAACCAATTTAGGTATAATCAACATTAGAATACACTAGTAGAAAATGGCCATTGTGTAACTAGTCTTTGCAATAAATTTTTAGTGGCAAAGGCCATTTGCAACAAAAGTCCTAATAGTTGCATTGGACAAATCACATTAACACTAGTTGTAAACGATAACAAATTTTAGATGAAAAAAAAATCAACAAAATACACCTTCATCTTTTGACTAGTCATATATGTATTGTCGCTTGCAATTAAGATGCGACATTTTTGGTGAATAATGGGAACAAGTTATGTGTTGCCATGTGTCCCAACTTTTAATAATTAAAAATATATTATTATTATTTTGAAATAATCTAAAATGTTTAATTTTTGCATTTGGATGGTTTAGATTGTGACTCATGGTGCTATATAAATTTGCCACGTGGCATAATAAATTAATTGTCCAAATTAAATTTAAATCAATATTTAGGTATTATGTAGGTTGAACTAGGTACCTACTTACCTATATACCTACCTACCCATTTAGGTTAAACACCTATTTAGATAGGACCTATGTACCTACCTAGGCCAAATACCTACTTAGGTAAGTAGGTAGGTGAGCTAGAGAAGTAGGTAGTTAGGTGTAAGTACATGAATATTTTATTTTGGGTTAAGTTGTTTTTATTGGTTCATCCCATATGCCCATGTTTTTAAATATGAAAATGTAAGACAAAACAAATTGTTTATATATTTTTCAAGATGAGAATGAAAGCCAAAACATATGGGATAACTTTTTAGTTGCAAGTCATATTATTAATATTTCATAATTGATTACTTATAATAATAATAATGTAATTAGTAGCTAGCTGAGGTTAGCTATTTTATTATTATTATATATGGTTATGTCACTTGTTAGGGCTATTATGATTTATTATAATTAATTTCTGATTTTTTAATAAATAAAAAATGTATTCTTAACAATTACATTAATCATTTGAAAATAATAATAATATAATAATATAATATACTAGATTTTTCGTATATATTTCAGAATTATATAAATATTTTTCTTATCATTTTAATATCATCATCATTATGATCATTATTTAGTAAAATATTACTATTTTAAAAAATAGTCAAAGATTTTTTAATGAATTTTTATTACATGTAATTAATATAATACATAATTTAATATTAATATTAATATTAAATGTCATTTGTAATAAAATTTAAAATTATAATAAGATGGTGTGGATAAACTTATAATATGGGCATAATATATTTGGTAAATATTTTACATCAAATTTTAATATAATCAAAATATACACTAATTAATGTAATCATAATATCGAGGCCATTTATGTTAATAATAATATTTGAATACACATGTAATATGGTTGTTCATATAAATTCAAAATATACATTTCTAAATCCCAATATAACCAACTATATTCCTTAGAATTCACAAAATACACCTTTTTATATTCATGGGGTTATGATTAAAGTGGTCACGTTTGCAACTAATGGGACATAAATTGTGTTTTTTGGATGATAAACAAGCTAAATGTTGTTCACATGTAAGGATGAACATCAAAATAGTCACAAATTAATTATAGTAAAGTCACAAATATGACCAACACAAGAAATTGCAAAAATGTTCAAATGTAGTTGCAAATAATTAACAGTCATATATAGTCGAAAATATAGTGGTTACATTTTGGCCAATTTCTACTAGTGATAGCCAACATTTGTATAGCTAATATACGAATAACCAATATAGGTATAACCAACATAGGTTTAGCCAACCTAAGTATAACCAACATAAGAATAACCAACATAGATATAGCCATAGCCAACATAAAAACAACCAACTTAATAATATCAACATGAAAATAACCAACATAGGTATAGCCAACCTAGGTATAACCAACATAAGAATAGCCAACATAGGTATAACCAACTTAAGTATAACCAACATCAGAATAGCCAACATAGGTTTAGCTAACCTAGGTACAACCAACTTAAGAATAGCCAACATAATGTAAGTGTAAGCAGATAACATAATTATAGCTTGAATATAACCTACATAGCCTAGGGTAGCCTACATAATTTATATAACCTAGAGTTAGCCTACAATATTGCCTAAGTTACCTTAGGTGCTTAACCTAGGTAGCCTATGTTTACTTAGGCATCTATCTTAAATTAGCCTAAATCAAACAAATCTAGTATATTTTAATTAGGCTATTTAAGTAGGTTGAAAGAAAATGTTATGAGTTTTTGTTGATATGTTATTTCACATAAAAAGGAAATGGTGCAATGATTGAGGACTTGGCCCTTCAAAGTGGAGGTGAAGGGTTCAAGTCTCGAATCTTACGAACTAGTTGGTAAAACCAACATAGGTTAGGCTTATCAAGTTTCACTAGCTATGCTAGGCCTCCTAGGAGGTTAGGTTTTTTAACATAGGCCGATGAGACCTAGGTACTTAAGTGCATAGGTCTAGTTACTTAGGTACTTAGTGGATAGGTCCTTCAACTTAGCCTTGCCACGTGTTGACACCTCATTAGATGTCCAATGTTTTCCATGTGGCAACATACAATTGGATGCCTATGTTTGCCATGTGGTAACATATCAAATGAATGCCTACACATGCCACATGGCATCATCTCAATGGAAAAAAACTTGTCATATTTTAAATTAATCATTTTATCCAATGGCATAAGAAAACTTAATTTGGACCATTGGATGGTTTTTCATGATTGTGATAGATAATATCATTAAACCAATCCACTAAGGTTCCACTGGTCATTACCATGTGACCCCAATCACTAGCCCATTCCATTACATTAAGCAAAATGTCACTATAATGTTACTATAGTGGAATTGGTTTAATCCAATAAAAAATGAATGGATTGCATAGTGGTTGGGACCACATTTTTTAATAATGCCCCAAAATAGAAGGTCAAAAATTCAAAAAAAAAACCACCAAATGTTACATAGGCCAATTCCTAAACACCTAAAAAACAAATCCTTATATGTTGTTTTGTTGCTATTAAAGTTCCCAAATGATTTGTAGAACTTTAGGTGGTGTTTTTATAACACTTTAAATCATTTAAAATGAATAAGAAATAAGAAAGTTATGAGGTTTAAAAGTAAGATGGGTCCAAAGAAAAAAAAAAGTTTTGTAAGTTGCAAAACTAATTTCTTTTCTTGTTATTTTTTCATTACTCCTTTTCCTTTACTTTTCAAAGATGATTTCTAAAGCTTGAGGTAGCATCCCATAACATTTTAAATAACTCAAAATGAAACACATATGATGAAGATATAATTAATTGATGAATATGTATTTTTTATAAATCATACGTAGTTATATTATAATCATAACATAGTTGAATAGTAGTATGTGAAGTGACTTTCTATCCTTCTATTTCCAATTCTATGAGGTGACTATACTCGAAAGTACATACATTACCGGTGAAAGGAAAAATACAAGTGTATTTTTAGATATTAAGTTGTGTTTGTAGTTGAAACCAAATAATTTGTTTTCTATGCATGATTTAGAACTTAGAATTGATAGATTTATCTTTTTAATTCAAACACTCCAAATCTTAAAATTTTATGTTAAATTGTCAGCCATTCAAACTAACTTTTAAGGATTCAACACCAAGTTTAATTTGGTTGCATACTGCCAATCATTTAAAACATTACTCTTATTGCATATGTTGTCCAAATCAAACCTGCTTTAGCTCATTAGAAAGCTAATTGCAAGGCACATCTGCTTACCAAATTACAAGCTCTGCACCTAAACTAGTAAGAAGTTATGTTACCAAACCCGAGAGGGTTTTATAAAGGCAAAAAATTCAACTTGGTTGTAGACCACCAGTCATTTAAAATATTATTCCTATCGCATATGTTGTCTAAATTAAACTTGCCTTAACTCATTAGAATGTTAATTACAAGGCACATTTGCTTACCAAATTGTAGGCTCTGCACCCAAACTAGGAAGAAATTATGTTATCAAACCCGAGAAGGTTTGTGTAATTCCTCTAAAATTCCAAGCTTCCAACATTATCCTATTCATTTCTATTTTTTCAAAGTACTATAAACATTTAATCCATTCTTTTTTTTTCCACCATCTATTAAAACTCATCATCTTTCTCCTCCCTTTTCCAAGAAAAACAATCCAAGAAAAAAACCTCCCAAAAATTCCTTTCCCCCAAGCTTTTCGTGACTCCTCCTTGAGCTTGTTTTCTTTGTCCAATGGAAGTTGTGGAATCTTTCCCTCCAATCCATGGCCTCCTCATCCTTCAAGAACCAATGAAAATCGATAAGGATTTGCCTTCTAATGTAGTTTAGGATGAGAATTCTTATGCCCAATGAAACACTAAGAAGGTTCCATTCTCCAATCAAATAGGATGATAATCCTCATGACCAATGGAATTGGAGGATTCATCATTTTCCTTATTTTGGATATCTTGATGAGGTCCTTGAGCTCAATCCTTATCCATTTCGTCTGTTTGATTTTCACATCTTATTTCTTCATCCTAATTATTTCAAGTAACTAACACTAAGATAATTTATTGGTAGTAATAAGTAAACATCTTTGAATTCCTACTTGACTAAATCAACTCAATAGTAATAGTAACATTCTCGTGTAGTATTTATTCTTTTGATATTTTCTAGTTATTCTTTAATTAACTGTGTAAAAAATTGAAATTAAAATTTCCACCACAAGAACTTCCATGTACTTTTAAATCCACCATCAAAATTAGGGCTTGAGGAATCCATTAGAATTAGGATGTTCGGGGTTTCATGAGGTTCTACCGTCACTGCCGCACATTACACCTACTCTAATTTGTTAAATAAAAGGCATCGACCCCCTCTGAATGCAAACACCAAATTCTTTCAACTACCCCTTTGGTTTTTGTTGATGCCTGTGAAGATTTAGTCATCGTGAATGATGTTATTACACCTTCGAATCCTTCAGTTGCGTTAGTAGAAAAAGAAGAGTTTGAAGAAACACCGCTTGACATGAATGTTTCCCAACAATCGTGCAACAAAGAACTATTCTAAAGAGTGGTGCACACTCGAGTCGATTGTTCAACATGGGATCATTAATCATCTTTTAACCCACATGTTTTAGCGATCTACTAAGAGTTTGTTCCCACTCGTGAAACATCGTTCAAAAGGTTTGAATAATGTCAATGTGAAGGTGATGATGTTCATCTTCATTGTCAAACTTGGGTTTTCGGTGATGGCCATTATCATTAGTTATGAAGCCCAATCAACCCCTTTTCCATGGAGCATTGAACTGAATACCTAGCTTGCACCATTTGTCGCATTTTTGATTTCCTGCAGTTGTGATTTATCCCCTTTAAGTCATTTACTAAATTGTAATTCATTTGAGGCTACCTGGGCAGAAATGCTAGGATCTAAATTCAATTTTGATTCTATTTAAGGATCTGATAGAAGTGAAGATTGAGTAAGGGTGTATTAGGATTACATCATAGAAATCTTATAAGCACATCATTAATGCCTGAAGATTATTTTAGAAAATTAATTTAATATTATCATGGCGAAATGTTAGTGTTAACCATGGGCTTGAAGATTGTTCTATTTCTATTGGACCTTTCACCGACACCTCTTCAACTACTTCATGAATTTCAACATCTTGCTACTCATTAAATACTAGAACAAGACTAATGTTTTGTTGAACACCACAAATTTTGGTGTCTGCTTCCCCCCCAAACCCTCTAATGATCTTTCACCCTTGATTATGTAATTGAGGTCTTAAAACTATGGTTATCAGATTTTGTTGAAGAAAGGAATTAAACCAACACCTTATTCACCAATATCGTATTTTGGAAAAGAAAACAACCCCCCCATGTAACCATGTGCATTCATCATCTTTTATTTTAACATGAAGTTACTAAAAACCCGTAATAACCAAATCACACTCGAATATCTTTGATGCAACTTTTAAAAATCGAGACTACTGCACATGGTTGTATTGGTATGGCTCACATAATATTTTAGCAATGGTGCACTATTGGCTATATTAATTGGATTAATGGGAATCATAATAAAAATTTAGTTACAAATATATTTTATAATGGGTGGTGGAAATGAAAACACGTGGTGTCATTGCATGTATATACATATTTTGTATCTAATCGCAAAATAGTTATTGTTTTAGTGGCACATTTAAAATAATTCTAAAGTAATTGTCACATTTAACTATAATGCAACTCCTAAAAAAATCAAACATGGTTGACTACATATGTATGTACAATGTGTATAAATTATTATATATAAGATCCATTTTCAATTCATTTACAATTATAATATAACTAATTGATTTTTTGATGTGACAATTTATTGATTAATACACCATATTTTTAAAGAGATAGTTGCACACTAGTTATAATACCTAAGAGATAGTTGCACAATAGTTGTATATGATTTGTTTTTTGAGTTTTAGTTGCAGGGTAGTGTGGTTTTGATGGACACAATTTTTTATAGTGTTCACATTATTGGCCCAACCTCTATCATTCATCTTGTTTTTAACCATTTTGTTTTTTAGTTAGGGTCTATGAGGCTTGTGGTTTAGCCTTGTAAGTGTTTAGCTTGGTAACCTTTTGGTTTGCCTCTTTACTTTTTGGGCCCAAAGTCTTTGGATAGCTTGTAAGCCCTTTTAATGCGCCAATAAGTTTTTCTTCCCATTTCTCATGGGGGGATCAACCTCATTTTCCAAAAGCTCGTTGTGCTGATGACCTATTTGGGAGCTAAGCACTTGTGGCACTTATCATTGTTGCAAAATTCTTATCAAATCATCGCCCGTTCTTATTGGAGGTGATAGGTGCTAATAGTTTTTGTCCGCTCTGCTTCTAGGCCCATTCAAGGTTTGTGCAAAAGATCTTTTTTTTAGGATGTAGTGGCATGTGTTCCTCTTTCCATGTAGTTTTTTGAAAAGGGATCAAGTTGATTTTAAGAGAACATTTCAAAAAGATTGCACAACCATTCTATTTCCAACATGATCTTTGACATGACTTGTGATTCGCATTGTACACACTTGAGGTCTTGTGTGGGCTTGGGGGTGGGTGCTTGGCTTTTTGCTCACCTAGTTGTTCCACCTTTTCATCTAGCCTCCAATATTTTTTCCTTTGCATTGCACACCAAGTTGGGCCTCCCCCATTTTCTAGCTCTTGAGGTGACTCATTGCATTTGTGGTCAACCTTTAAATCATGTAGGGACCCACTTTTTTTGTTGTTCCAAAGGTGGGGAACAAACTCCATCCCATAATGTAGTTTGAAATGCCTTCACCTCCATTGTGAAAGGTGTGGGGTTCTATGTTTCGCATGAGCAAACCCATGTCCTTTTGCTACCTTCACTTCAGTCCTTTTGTCAATGGGTTGACATCATGTTATTAGCTAATGGCATTCACACCTTGGCTAACATAGACATCATCAATCCCACCCAAGTAGATTTGGTTTCTTGAGTTGTTTCATCTCCAAGGTGGTTGTGACATTGGTGGTTCATCAAAGGAAGGATTGTACCATGATTGACAACCAATGGACATGTTTCTTCCCTTTGCCATAGAGATATTTGGGTGCCTACAAGTTGATGACTTTCTTCATCAATGTGCTAGCATGGCATGATAAGGTAAGTTAAGGGCACCACTAGCCCTCCTTTGGTAGTTCTACATGTCTTCTATAAGCAAAGAATGTTGATAGCCTTGCAAAGAGTGCATGCCACTTCTATTTGGAAGCCCACACTCATTGCAAGTGAAGGCTCTTCTAGGCTTACTACTCTTTCAGGTTTCCCTTCCTTTCCTATATGGTTCTTGCAATTGGTGGGGGGCTTTGGAACATAATTTATTCCTTTGTCCCTTTGTGACCCACTTTGGGTTTTGGCTTATGGCTTAGACTTGGGTCCTCTCTCTTTGTTCTTCCTTGCTGGGTGCTTTGTTTAATAAAGCTTGCCAAGATATCACCCAAGTGCTGTTGTGCAGATAGGAAACACCAGCCTACAACATTAGTGCTTTTCAGTGCAAGGATAGGGAGCAACAGAGGTGGCAATAGGGGAATTGCTGTGACAACAGCAGAATTTGCGTGAGAGGTCCCTCTACTTTAGTGGGAGGAGCTCAAAAAATGATATTGGTTACAGTTGAATGTCTAGATACATCTTTCAAAGATACACAGTTTCGAACATGGGTTCTTGCAGGTGGTGTCAAAATGAATTTAGAATAAAAGCTGACAGAAAAAAGGTCACTCTTGGCCCGGCTCCCTTGTCCTCCTCCCCACTGCAAAGTGGCTAGCCTACAAAGGCGACCAACTGGTTTCAAAGTGGTCATCCACGTGAACTAACTAGGTAATCAGGATATTCCACCAGATATTTGCACAGGTAACCTTCAGTTCTGTGAGGTGATTTGTTCTCCCAGTTATAAAGGACATGACCATGCCCAGAAAATCTAACCTCGATCGGTTGGTGCATCTGACAAGGGTTGAAAGTCCTACTACGACCCAAGATGATGATGTTGTGCAAATGTAAGAGTACCCTAAAGTTGATGACAAAATCCAAAATAGTACTAATTGCATAGTCTCTTCTTCTATTGCATTCTAGACAGATTGTTGAGTAGCTAAATGAAGATGATGTACAAATGTAAAAACACCTAAAGTTGAAGACAAAATCTTATAGTCCAATATGGTCTTCAATACCATTCTCTAATTCGAGCATGTCCACCCACACCCTCAACTTGGGTCACAATCAACACTTTTCACATCCAAAAAATATAAATCAAAATTTTCTCCCCATCCCCGGCCATAAACAAGAAAAACTAGACAATATACGTAAAGTAAGAGACAATTTAAGTGTCACCACATGAGCCAATCATTATGGTTGGCTGATATGAATAATAGTCATTTTTCATTTGTTACTTTCTTCCAGGGCTCTTCCAATGACCTAAAAAAATGTACATATTTTCAGGCTCAAAGCCATTTTTCCAGTGAATCTACTGAATTTGATTGTTGTACTTCATTCAAAATTTTCACTTTAGGCCATTTTACATCTACCACTTGAGATGCTCTTAGATAATTTGGGCATACCTAAGATCATGATATACAAATGTAAAATTACCTAAAATTGATGACAAGTTTCAAAATCTTATTAATCTAGTATGATATTCAATAGTAGTTTTTAATAACTAGATCGGTATTCATTATCTTTTTTGTAGTAGAGAAAGTGCACTTATTGCACATTCTATCTCCTAGTGTGTCAATGGCGTGAGTCCCTTAGGGACAAACTAGGTGGTAGAATGTCATCCTACGGGGATGTACCCTGGCAAAAAGGACACTAGATAGCCTACGTAGGAAAGGACTGAATCAGGCTGTGAATTCTGCCATTTTAAGACTGCCTGAAAACCTGACAAATCTGCAGGAATGGTCCTTGACATATAGAGGATGATGGTTGAGACTCAAGTGCAATGAAGGATGGAGAACACATTGGTGGTGTGCCATTTGGGATGATGTTTTGGACCCTAGTTTGGTGTGAGAGTTTACAGTTTTGTATGACAGGGGACAACATTTTAGCCCGAGCATGACAACCTGGAGACTCCTTGTAGCAGTGGGACTTGCTATTTGGAGCTTATGCTTCATTAATAAGTTGTTGGACCCGTGTCAAATTTATGACTTTTTAATCCTAAATCATGAATTTTGAATGGAATTCTGAAATGTTGCAAATGCCTTTCACCTTGGAAAATTAGACTTATAAAAGCTAAGGTTATGTTATAAGGAGCCAAAAGAAAAGGAAACTTTCATCATGAAGGGATCCTTCAACTACTCTTAGCCATCCTGCAAACGAATGGCCAATGGGATTTTGTTGTTTGTATGAATTAGATCATTGGGTGCAGAGATTTTGATGCGGTGTAGGCACACTGGCAACCATCCACCGGAGGTCTATATAGATTTGGTGCTGTTTGGTGACCTGGAGGAGCAGGTGCTCAAAATCTGGCAAACCCAGTCCAAAAACCCTGATTGGGTGTACATTATGCAATCAAGAAAAATGCATTTTTTATTCCTGGCAATGAAGAGAGTGCAATAGCTTGTTTAATTGTGAGGTAATTTCTGTCAGTTGGGGTTTCCATGTTGTAATCAGCAACTGTTGGCAGTATAGTTCATACCCCTTATGTTGATATCAGTACATTCTGTTTTACAAGTAATGGCTGAAAATAAAGAGGTGAAACAATGTATACCTTTGAGTCTTCCTGTGGTACCTTCTTGTCGGTTGTAGCACTACACCCTCTGAGTGTGCAGTGCGCAAGAACTCGGGCACTTTATGTGCAGCTGCAATGAACAATTTGTTTCTTTAATCAGGCAGACACTTTCAGCTCAATATGCAAGGTTCACCCCAAGGCAGTCCATCCTTCCTCTCTGACATTATCTGTAGGGTTTTGCATGTTTGCATGTTTGCATATGAGCCAAAATTACAGCAAGCAATGGATAATATTGATGTGCGGTGTTTTTCTTATTGTATTGCTGGATCTAGTACTCTTAAGTGGACCTTTTTCTGGTAGGAGCAAAGCCCAAGGGATTCTAACATGCATTGAGCGTGTTAGCTGATGAGCAACTAATTATATGCTAATCTATGCTTGTCTTGGTCATAGAACTGACTGCCTTGTTCACAAAATTATTTAGTTTTCTCACTCTCACAAAAGCCTCATCACTGGCTTATGTACGAGCTTCAGTAGTTTATCAACTGTTTCTGCCTTTGTTTTCATAAGAAGTCATAAGAATTCTCTCACAGAAGAAGACGTGCAAATTTTCTCACAACACGACCCATATGAGCTCCTTTTTTTCTGTACATGGTACGGCTGCACAGTCTAGACAGCTGCACTGGGTCAAGAGATATGTGTCACAAACAGCCACCAAGTTGAGTTTGCTCAGAAACCACAGATGTGGGCATCAGTTGTTCCACAGAATGAAGTTGTACTCTTTGTGGAGCGGACCTCTCCAGCTCAGATCAAAAGCACTAGGCAGTTGTAAGTTGTAAATCTGTACTGACCCATTGGGAACCAAACCCAAGGACCTGCTTTTCTCACAGCTTTGCTCATAGCATTGTGCAAAACTCATCATCATATGAAGCTAACATTTTGTCTGCATAGATAACACTAATAATGGGCTCCAGTGTGTATGGACTTGTAATCATGTAAATGTTCACACAAGGCCTCTAAAAGGGCCCCAAAATAAAACACGGGAAATGACTGCTTTTTGATTGGCCTGAACATAATGATTTACCCATGTGGTGACTTTTAAAGTGAATTCCTTTCCCCCATTAATTTCTCCTTCCAACACTGGTTTATGTAATTTAGTTGAATTTCGAGTGGCAAAAAACTTTTCAAAATTCAATATTTTGTCATATCTTAGGTCTAAAAATTTATGAAATCACCTCCATAAAATCCTACTCATCGAGGGCTTTTCAGAAATATCAAGAGCACATCATAATTTCTGTTTAAAAAATTAGTTTTGATTTTATTAAAATTTGAATGACAAAAATATTCAATATTCAATCATTTTGTGCATTGTATGTCTAAACATTGCAAAACTATCTCAAGACACCCTTACTCATTGAGAGCTTTTTGAGTACCAAGAGTACTACAAGAGAGATCAAGGTTTGGGAGATCTTACCTTAACAAACAAAACATCCAAAATGAATAAACAAACTACCTTGCTCAATAGATAGATTTCATGTTTATAAGTACAGATGAAGAAACAATTAGCACTATATGTTAGATGTGATAAACACTAGTAAAGGCCTAAATAAGGGGTGCGGGTGGAGATGCTTTGCAACTTGGAATATATGCATTGGTAATATGTCTGTTTTTTAATTTTTAAAACAGTTCTTTTATTTTAAATGGAAAAAATAAAGTCTTTTTTCAGTTATCAAATTACCACCTTTGAAAAAAATTCTCAGATTTTATATTAATTTCCAGTGGTTAGCCAAAAATATAAAAGAATGTTTAAATTCTTTTGGCTCAATTGTCTGATGGATCATGGCCAATTCAGCTACATCACAAAATTGAATAGAAAAAAAACACTAGGTAGTAGACCAGTAGTAGTAGATTAACACTGGCAATGTTGCTTCTTCAAGCGGTTTGCTGGAGGTGGTGGTGGTGAATGAGTAAACAAGAGTCAGGAACAGACTGAGAGTGTCTTTCACCCTTTTGTTTTTGGGTCTCTCTTTTCGCCTTGTAGCTTGTAACTTTGAGTATCCCCAAACCAACTGGAGCATTTGGCTCCTCTGTCTTTTCTTTACTCTGCCACTTTCAACAGCAATTGTAGGCTCAAAACCCATGAATTTGAGAGGATGAACTTGGCAGTGTACCCTAACACAAACAGAATTTTTTTTTGGAACAAAGTGAAAAAATCTAAGCACCCTAGACTTCTTGCCCGAACTGAGCCAACAGCGCATCATGAGAGATGGATGGTGGGTGGATGGAAAACATTTTTTTCATTTGGTTCCAGTTCCCTAGCTAACCATGGTGAGTAGCTCAGTTTCTATTTTTTTTTTTTTACTACCTACCTATTAACAACCCACTAGCCTTTTACCTAAGTACGCACCATTTGCATGCATTTACTTACTTAGTAGTCACCTATCGACCTGCATACATACGTACCAACAGGACCTATGCTTAATCGGATAGATTACCACGGTGAAACCGGATGTGAACTCAGTTGGGTTTCATCCACACCTGAGTCATAAGAGGCTTCCAATGGACTTGTGCCTGTGGCTGTAGGTTCACTCTGCCCAGAATTTCTTTGGTTACACAATCTGTCAGATTCAGCTTACATCCTTTCAGTCGGTCCAAAATGGCCTGTACACTGTACTTTCGATGTAGTACAATTTGTTTGGAGTTTGAAGTTCTGCACTGGATACAGTGATCTTCACAAGAACCCGTATTAGAAAATGACAGCTTTTGATTGCCCCAGTTGTTAGTACTTAAGTAGTAGCTCATCTTGTATTGTTCAATTTTGTATGCTTATGAGTAGCACTGGAAAGAACAATTAACACTTACTTAGCATAGCTCATGCCATCGACCCAAGTGTGAACTGGTTCACAATTGATTTTATTTTTTCAAAATGATTTCGTAGTTTACTTGAGTTTTCAATGGAAAAAAAATACTCAAAATTCAATATCTCTCACATTTTTAAGTCTAAAAAATTTCCAAATCATTTTCATTAAATTCTACTCATTGAGGGCTTTCCAACAATATCAAGAGTGTGACCAAGTTCCCTTGTAAATTTTTATTTTTCATTTAAATGAATTTTCAGTAAGCATTTTATTCAATATTCTATAACTTCTTCACAATAGGTCAAAACATTATGAAACCAACTCAATGCACCCTACTCATCGACTGACTTTTGAATATTAACAAGATCTGAATTATTACCTCTAAATTTTGAATGCCTGGGATATGTCATTGTGACGAAACAAACAAAACAAACAAACTACATTCCTTCATAGATAGATTGTGGGCGAGACTTGGGAGACAATTAACACACAATTACGTTAGATACGATAACCCAAATACTGGGCCTGCCTGCACCTGCTCTTACATCATCAAGTCGGGATTAAGTGGTAAAGGCTCTAACAGTGTACCAGCTTGGTGTGTACGAAATCCCCATGTCTGACAAGTTGCATACAACTTAGTAGACAAAATGTTGCAGTTCTTTAGTAGTTGCAAAAGTAAACATATGGTAGCCTAATACCTTGGCAGCTTTGACACTAATTATATTATTTGTAGAAATGTTGAAAGTTTCAAATTTAAAAAATAAATAAATTTAGAGTATGAAAATTTGAAAATAGAGAATCTTTTGGAATGTTCAGAATTATTATATTTTCCGAGTTGGAATCTTCAAATTTTATTTTAATTATTCAACAGACAGATGCATCAAAGCTGCTCTTGTACTATGGTAGTTAGTTGCTGCAGAACACTGGGTCCAACGGCCCTGTTCCATTGAAATTTAATAAAAATTCAAATTTTGGGGTTTGGTTTCTCTGAAGGTTTGTTTTGTTTATTCTATTTCTTTCGGACTGTCACAGAAGACAAGAAGACACAGTTCTGATGTATAACAATGGTTTTGAAAGAATGTGAAATAGCCAAAATAACTGCCTACACAACCACCAGTTCTTTATTGGTTCTTTCTTTCACAAAAACTGTCAGTTCTTTGAGGTTTTTGAAATGACCAGAACCCGCAGTTCTTTGATTCTGATTTTTGTTTCAAAAAATGCTTTTCCCCCAAAAACCCAGAACCAGTAGTTCTCTGATTCTAAAATATTTAAAAAACTGGAACTGGCAGTTATTAACAAAATCAAATACCCACACAACACTGGTTGTTAGGTGGTTGTTTGGATCAAATTGACAATCAAAGTGGGTGGGCTCAGCTCCACCTTTTAATGCATTTGAGATATCATAAGCTTCAACGAACCCTTTTGAAGAATTAAGAGAGGGTTCTTTGCAGTTGTGCTAAGTGCTTAGATCTAACCTGTTTTGGCTAATCTTGGTTGCATTCAGCTCATGTAAGGAGTAGGCAAATAATATGTGTGCTTGGGTCTGGTACTTTTGAGACTGTGAATTCTTGAAAAGTTTGGTATGGATGTCATGATACCGAAAATGCAATACACAAAGAAAATTGGTCTTCAATGGAGGATTTTTTTACCTGGGAAGTTCAGTTGGAGGCTTTGCCTGATAGTTGAGTTTCTTCAGTCCACTCCAAAGCACTCCATAACAAACAGAGATCATCAGCTCAGAACATGTTTGCAAAACCTGTGTCTCAATTTGCCATGCAAACTATCTGCTGAATGTAACATAAGATGCAGAAATTGAAACAGTTCACATCAATTAACATTAATGAACTAGTGACCTCAGAATGCAAGCTACTCTTTTCTGTATGGAAACTAAAAATGACATATTTTGAGAACAATTTCCCATGACGAACGGCTTTCAAGGAAATATATACCTGGCCCTGTTCACCCTAGATGTGCCCCCCAAGACTAAACCAGGTATTTCTGAGCTGATTTCTAAAGGACTCAAAAGACAATCTGTGCTGCACCTCCAACAACAATTTCAATCCTCCGTCCAGTGTTCTATTGCTACAAAGAACATGGCAAGCACCATAGTCAGACCACTAACTGCAGTGCTAATGGCATACCATACAGCAGCAGCCAGAAACATTTTTGCATTCCTGCAATGGAGGTAAACATGGCTGGCAATGGGCCAGCTGCATGTGGAACCTGTGATGAAATGGCAGCATCCATCCCACTTGTCATTCCAACCACAACAGCTGCAGTTACAGAAGTAACAAGTGGTGCCCCTGCCAAAACTGACTTCATTCTACCACCAAGCATGCCATCCATGTGCTTATCAAGGATCCATTTCCACCAGGGATCACCACTTGAACATGCATTTCTACCACTGTCAACCACTGGCATTGCTTTTGTGAAGCTTGTGGGAAAAGGAAGTGGGCAGGTTAAGGGCTCTGCAGGAGGCCAATATTCTTCTTCTCCGAAGGCATTTGCTTTGCAGTTGATCTTTGGTCCACTTGATCCTTTTCAGCATCTCTGTGCAGCTGCTTCAAACCAAGTGCCAAGCTCTTCTGGTATAGATGGGACTGTGTGCAAATCATATCAATAACCAGAAGGTTTATCATTGCCACCACCAGCCTGCCCAGGCCTTCTGCAGTGTCCAATTGTGCCTCTGACATACTTTTTTCTGCAAATAACAATGAAGTTTCCCAGAATTGGCAGATTGTTTTCATATCAGTAGATGAAAATCTGCAGCTGATCACAACTATCATGAAGACCATGAGATTGATCATTCTAGATCAACCTCAAAAAAGATAAGGTAATATGCAGGATCTGTGTGTGTGAGAGAGAGAACCTTTGAAGATAAAAGTGGCCTTGTACCCACAGACTCAGTAAGGAGAGAAGAGGGGCTAAAGAGAGGCATTGATAGAAGGAAGGGCACAGGTGAGGTGGCTCTATCTTTTGCAGAGCTCATGGCAGTCTTGGACAAAAGCATTGGTTCTTGGGTTCAACCCTTAGCCTCAGCGATAGATGGGAGTACTAAACATTGTAGGATAGGACTTTGCATCTTTCCACAGTAGCCTCCAGACTGAAGCAAGATAGTTGACATACCTGCTGGTCCACATTTCCATCACTTGTCATGTTGTTCAAGAGCACAAGCCGAATTTGAACTTCAGCAACCAACCCCTTTTAAGACACTGTGAAAGTTCCAATTACATATCAAGGGTCCTGTAAGTACTCAGGGTTTCCCAAACCCAAGCTGATTGACTTCATTCATGACCTCATTTTCAAAACCTACCTATTTTAAAATCAGTACTCCAACGTCTTGTTTTAAGCAGTTTGGGACTGTGAAAAAGAGCAACCCTTTCTTTTCCTGTGCTGTACAGTTGTTTATCTTGTCTCTTCTCTTAGTAAGAGATCGCCAAAAGTGTGGCCAATGTCACCTTATGTGCCATAGTCTAGTGGCCTTAGAACACATGCACAACAGGCCAGCACAACCCATGAGGCAAATTGGTAGGGGGAGGATGGAGGAAGTCGGGTTAAAGGGTAATTGCTAATTGCCTTCGCATTGTTCCAAGAGAGACCCTGAATTTAGAGCAGAGGGCTCAATACAGTGGTGAACATGTTCAGGAGAAACTATAGTCACAAGAATTTGGTTGGCATTTAACCAGTAGCAATATAGTGTGCAGTTAGTGAAGAAGGAGAAAGATGAGAGAAAGAGAGGAAAGACTTTATGAAAAGACTTACTTCTAAGTTTGCCCTTTTCACTTCCACAATTTCAATTTTTCTGTGGTGGCAAACACATCTTCACTCCTTTGACCTCCATAGGTGATACATGTCAATGCCCACATGCCTGCAAGGTTGCTTGGACATTATGAACTTGAAGGTTGCAAGTTCCTGCCTCTCCACAAATCTGCAAAAAAAACCAGATGTAGTCTTAGAATCTGCAAAATTGTCAGCAATTTCTGGGGGTGTGCTTTGCTACATTGCCAGATGTAAAACATGAAGGCTAGGTCATTCAAACCATATGTGTCTAGATTATGTCTCCTTCACTGTTCGGCTGTTGCAAAACCCCACCAGGTTTTTGGTCACAGAATGGCAGAAAGACAAGCCATAAAGATCATCAATTGGCAGACTCTGCATCCGCCCCATTGTCCAACAGCTCATGCATGACCATACTTAATTCTCAGTGGCAAAGGTGTTGGAGGCAATGATCAGTGCATGTCATGCTGTAGTGCAACCCTAAACACATTTCTGCTTCATTCATCGAACATCCCAGTGGAATAAATAGGCTTACTAATGAATCTATTGAATTCTGCTCATTCTTCACATATCTCTGAACGTGGCAGCATATTACAAAAGGCCAAAACAAAATTTCAGTGCGGGTGTGCAGGTATTCTCGATATCATGGTCACTGCTGCTACATGAATCTTGCATACCGACCTTTCTGTCCCTAAACAGAAAGTACCTTGTATTGTCTTTGTTGTATTGTTCTGTTTCCTTGGCATTCTGCTGTCTCTCTCTCTTGTATTGTTGTGTTCCGTGACATTCTGCTGTCTCTCTTGTATTGTTCTGTTTCCTTGACATTCTGCTGTCTCTCTTGTCTTGTTCTGCTTCCTTTCCATTCTCTTGTCTATTGTATTGTTCTGTTTACATACTGCTATCTCTCTTGTAATTGTTATATTCCTTGACATTAATCTGCTGTCTCTAACGAGAGACAAAAATCCTGGGAATTTGGCCGTGCATCTAGACTCCAACTAGTAAGACCTGACGGTATCTAAAACTTGTGCATCTAGGCTGCAGGATCCTAACAAAAAGCAATTTCTACCGGTGAGTCAGGTGCCCTAACAAGTGGAGCTGAAGGAAAACAAACAAAGCTACTCACTATACCGTAAGCCGCTCGCTGCACCGCTTCGGACAGGGTCGTCACATAGAGATCATTCAACAGCAACATCGCCATATTGTGCTCCATTTCATCAACAAAAAAAGGTCAGGATGTCGCGTTTTTCCTGCAGCCAGCGATACGCATGCTTTATCAAACGAAGACGCGCTTCAGCTTCCAAAGAGCTCCGTAGAGCAGAGCGTAGGAACCTTTCCCCGCAGATACATATCTCGACTGCACATATAAGAAGAGAATGGCCAATGGCAGCCCCCATTTGAGCCTCTGTCAATATTTACCACATTCAAGGTGTAGTGTTAAATTTCTTTCATATCCTAAATAGCGTTTTTTTTCCTTTTTTTTCCTTCTTCTAAATTGTCGTCATTTGATGAAAATAAATTCAAATTTTTTATTTTCGAATATTCCTCTTTTTATTCCAAAAAAATTGCAAAAAATCTATAAATTTTTCTTAAAATTTGCCTTGTTTCTTCACATTGTAGAAGCAAGTAGCCCGGGTATAAAAGGATTTCAATAAATTTCTACTTTCATAACTGGCCTATAGCCAAATGTGGCTAAATCTCATTGTGGATGATCACCCAGTGCCACAACATCACAAAATTGAAACTAAAAAAACTTGATTCTCACCCATAAATCGGAAAAACTGGACTAAATAAGTGATAGACCATTTAGATCTTATCATCTCGGCCAATCATTATGGTTAGCCAATTGAGAAAACTTGGCATTTTCTTTTACTATTTTATACTATTTTGATTGTAATACTTCATCCCCAAAAATGGAAAGGCCATTGTGATGATGATGAGTAGTATTCCTAATATCAATGCTTTTTTAGGAATTTTTTTATGCAGCCAATGTGGCGATTGGAAGAAATATAATAAGTGACAATAGTCACTAGCCAAATTTGGAAATTTGGCTATAATTTAGCCAAATATGGTTACAAACCAGATATGAAGCACAAAACTTTAATCCTCTTTCTATATTTCTGGCTACTTATTGGAAGAAACACATGTAATTTATTTTGGGACTTCTGGTGACTCAAAGCTTCCAGAATTGGCTTCATTTTCTAAAATTTCATTTTTTGGCCTTTTGACCCCTCTAGCCATCAAAGTCAAGATGTTGTGAACTTAAAACCCAACTTGAGTAGCCCTTAAGATGCTTTCATATGTGTTAAGAGGTCTAGTGTTAAGTTCCCAAACATCAAGTTAACATTTCCTAATGAACACATGTTGCATCCATGCTTAACATTGGTAACCATATTGCTATGTAACATTTTGCATGCCTATTCACACATGGGATGTTAACCAGGTAGTACTTCTATCCTAACAACCTAACATCTTTTAATTATCATAATCGCCATTCACATTGTGATGATGGTTTTTGCAAGATGTGTAGTAGGAGTAATAATACCAACCTCTATTTTTATGGCTATATATAGCCAACATATTATATTAAAATTAAAATTTGTTAAAATCATGATTTAAAAAAACTCATAATAAAATTTGATGAATTAAAAAAAAATCAACATATTTTTTATACATAGTTCACAATTGTTTCTTTCATATTTAACTATATTTTCCTATAATCATTGCCACTTTTGTTATAGAACAAAATTGCTCAAAAAATACACATTATGCATTATCATATTTTTTCTTTTAAAAATGTTAGCATTCTCTTTAATTTTCTAGCATACTTAGCGATAAGCTTTTGCTTTTGCGTTTGTAATGACATTATTATCATCGGCTTTTCATTTTCATCATCAGCACAAATAAGTTTTCATCTGCTTTCAATTATATTCTAGTGCTTTACCTTTTTTATCTTTTGATTTTCTTTGCTTTCATTTTTCCAAAGGTGAAGTTTTCCCAATCTCCTCTACTTTCCTTCTCGTGGTTGTGCCTTGGTGCTACCACTTGAAAAAGCTTTGATGTATTGTTTTTTTCTCTCATAATCAAAGCCAAATTGCTTTCTTCTTTCATGAATGTTTTTTTTAAAAAATGATCATGTGGAATTCTAGTTCAATAGATTTTGTTCCTAATAAGTTTAAGGTGATAGGAATAGAAGGAACGATTTGGAACTTGGAAGTGGAAAAGGATTTACTTTTCTTAACTCAATTTTAAACTTGCAATACTAAGGAAACAATTGCATTCTTGAAAAATTGTTCTTAATCTATGTGTGTACAAAACTGGATATGAACAACAATTTGTGATATTGAAAATTTGGATTTGAAACATGTATCATATGTTAAGTTTCAATCTTTTATTGCCAATGTGCATTAACAATCTTCAAAAGAATTATACAAATTATATATTGTCAAGTTTTTTTGTTTAATCAACTTGCTAATGGTGTATAATTTTCTTGGTTGCATAGATGCATTTTCTAAGTATGGCACATTTACCATTGGCTATGGGGCCCTTGGGGAGACAAGTGTTGTTGGGTGCACCTATTCTACATATGCCAAGGATATTTGCACCTTCTCACAAGTCTACAAGAAATTCCAACAACTACTATGGAAGTAAAGAGTGAAATTGTTTCAAAATGGTGTTCCCAACTTCTTGTAGAAAAAACACTTCACACCAAACATGTCAAGCCCCAGAAAAGCCTTTGCACCATTAAGGAAGCATGTGATCAAACCAAAATTGTTTCTATTGTTAAAAGCCCTTGCAATATTACCACATTATCCAAGTCTACTCCAATTGACTTGATTGTATAGGAAGCCAAATCTCCATGTGGAATATGCAAAAAGAATGTGGAGTTGCTTACAATTGAAGTTAGTATGGTGGCAATATATATTTTCCCCTATATTTTGTTATGTTGTAGATTGTGCCAAGGTCATAAATTAAAAGTCCACTTGTGTTTCAAAAGAAATCAATAGATTATCAATATGTAATATTTAGGTTTGAATTCAACATTGGTTGAACAAAAAAATTGTCTATTTTACAGCCATGTGGACATTTTGGAATTTGCATCAAATGTGTGGATGCCATCTACTTGTGTCCAACTTGTTTTTAGGTAGTTACAAATGCAAGAGTCCCATTAGTTCTTTTGGTTCTTAAACTCAGTGAAACCCATAAGTTTCATTCAAGCTTTTAATTTTATCATTGTTTTCAAAATGGAGTGCAACCAAAAGAAGTTAAGCAAAAAACCCATCCAAAGCGCATCAAATGTGGGTATTGACAACTTGGTAGAACTCTATTTCATTTTTGGTGAAGAAACCAATATTAATGAGGAAATGAATTTGTTGAAACTTACTAATCTTCGTGAAAAACTACCAAATCCAAAATCTACCATGGTAGCTATATAATTTGTGAATGATTTGAAGGCATTAATTCATTTCACCTTATCGTTTGATGAAAAGTTGATCACCATCTTTCAATTTCATAGGAAGTTAACCTTTGTGAGTGAATTGTTGAAGACCCTAATTATAGCCTTGTTCTTAGTTTCTACACTATGCATAGTGGGAGGCAAGCTATCACATGAACTTAAAGTTTGAGCTTAAAGTTTAAAGTTGGAACTTGGGATGGTAAAATGTTTTTTCCACTATACACATGCAAGTAAAACCCAAGAATTTAGCCACAAAATAAATGTTGTACCAATAAATTTAGAAGCATGGGGATGGATGTAAACATTCATTCTCATTATGGATGAATGATTTTTTTCATTCATCTACTGTATGGATGGGAAAAAAATCATTTACATGTTTTTAATAAATAAAACCTCCATCATAATTATGGATAAATGTTTTATTTTATCATTAAATTTTTATGGATACATTTTTTTTCATAATTTTAATTAGCTAAAGTTTCATGAAACCAATCTAATTTTATATGATATAACATTTGTTGAATAATATAATGTAAATTTCATTATAGATGTATTTCATGGCTATAGTTTGAAAGTCATTATTCTCAAAATGTTTTAACTATATTACTATTATTATGCTAACATCTACCCCATGGTCATTGTTGTTGTTAAATTTTTAAAAAATAAAGTCATCTTTTTTTGGGCAAACTGACCCAATGTCATTGATAACAGTGAGTTTTCCTCCCCCTTTTCTATAGGTGCCATAACTTCTTTCAAACTTGTTTATAAATGTCGTTGGCAACAACAAGGGTTTTTTTTTTTCATTCTTCATCGAAGGTGCCATGATTTTCTTCAAATTTAACCAATGTTGTTGACAATAATGGGTTTTGAATGTTTTAAATATGTTTAAACTACCTAATGTCATTGGTGATAATGAGCTTTTGAAATAAACAAAAATTTAGTTTTAGGCACCTTAATTAGGTTTCTATAAACAACCTACTATCATATATGACAATGGGGTTTTTTTAATAATTATTTATTTTCAAGGCACCTTATTTTTTTACGAAATAAATATATAATGTTGTCGACAATAATTGGAGGGGGGGGGGGGGTTGACACTTTTTAAATAAAAAAATTTTAAAATTTGCTTAACATTTTTTATTATATAAAAATAAATAAATTATAATAATTT
>Ga0116227_10003791_pt1 | contig 33307 bp, 23 predicted proteins | sample S1TSphgellanicum_FD_89693 | JGI IMG/M metagenome (GOLD analysis project Ga0116227, IMG submission 89693) | Host-associated microbial communities from peat moss isolated from Minnesota, USA - S1T2_Fb - Sphagnum magellanicum MG | ecosystem: Host-associated > Plants > Peat moss > Unclassified... | reverse complement strand
GAGGATGTGTTTATCGATATTTTGTGTTACCGCCGTTACGGTCACAATGAGGCGGATGAGCCTAAATTCACCCAGCCGTTGTTGTACAAGGCAATCGAATCGCATGCTAATCCTAAAGATATCTACAACCAAAAATTGATAGATAACGGAAGTATCGGTGCAACTTATGCCGCCGAGATCGAAAAAACATTCCGCGCTACGCTACAAAAAATGCTGGACGAAAGTAAAGCCGAAGAGCATTTTACAGCCAGCAAGCCAATGTACGGTGGTGCATGGCAAGGTTTGCACATTGCCAGTGATAAAGAAGTGAACGGTACTTCGCCAGATACTTCGATATCTGAAAAGGAACTATTGGAGATTGGTAAAGGTTTAACCACCCTGCCGGGCGATAAGGAGTTCTTCAAAAAGATCGAGAAACTATTTGAAGAGCGTAAAAACATGGTTGAAAAAACCAAAACGTTTGACTGGGCCATGGGCGAGTTAATGGCCTACGGTTCTTTACTAAAAGAAAATCACCGTGTACGCCTAAGCGGCGAGGATGTTAAACGTGGTACTTTCTCGCACCGTCATGCCGTGTTAACACTGGCCGATTCGGAAGAGGAGTACACACCTTTAAACACTTTAGGCACTGAAGCTAAGTTTGATGTTTACAACTCGTTGTTATCAGAATATGGTGTTTTAGGTTTCGAGTATGGTTATGCTTTAGCCGATCCGAATGCTTTAACCATTTGGGAAGCACAGTTTGGTGATTTCTATAACGGTGCGCAAATTATCGTTGATCAGTATATTGCCAGCGCCGAAACTAAATGGCAGCGTGGTAATGGTTTGGTAATGCTATTGCCACACGGTTACGAAGGTCAGGGCCCGGAGCACTCATCAGCACGTATTGAGCGTTTTATGGAGCTTTGCGCTGATAATAACTTACAGATTGCAAACTGTACTACACCTGCAAACTTCTTCCACGTATTGCGCCGCCAGTTACACCGCGATTTCCGCAAGCCATTGGTTGTGTTCACGCCAAAAAGCTTGTTGCGTAACCCAATGTGCGTATCACCAGTAGAAGATTTTACCAAAGGCAAGTTCCAGGAATTGATCGACGATAAATTTGTTACCGAGAAAAGCGTTAAACGCGTGCTATTCTGCTCTGGTAAAATTTATTACGATCTGTTGGAGAAACAACAAGCCGATAAACGTACAGATGTTGCCATCGTTCGTGTTGAGCAATTGTACCCAACACCGATGATAGCCATGCAAAAGATCAAAACTAAATATGCTAAGGCTACCGAATTTTTCTGGGTACAGGAAGAGCCGGAGAATATGGGTGCATGGCCTTACATGGTGCGCAAGTTCCGCAAAAGCGAGTTGCAGTTGGAAGTAATTTCCCGCAAGGAAAGCGCCAGTACAGCTACAGGTTATGCTAAACAACATACCTCACAACAATTATACATTGTGAGCAAAGCGTTTAGCGCGCCTGCAGGAGAAGAAGTTAAAAAATCAGTTAAAAAAACCGCTGAAAAGATGGCAACCACAAGTGCCGACTAATCTATCACACTAAATAAAATTATGAGTTTAGAAATCAAGGTTCCGCCTGTAGGCGAATCAATAACAGAAGTTACTTTGTCGCAATGGTTAAAAAAAGACGGCGACAGCGTTGCAATGGATGAAGTGATCGCCGAATTAGAATCAGATAAAGCCACATTCGAGTTAACCGCCGAAAAAGCCGGAATTTTAAAAACTATAGCCAAAGAAGGTGACGTGATCCCCGTTGGTGGCGTAGTATGTTCAATAGAAGAAGGTGGCGCACCGGCAGCCGAGGTTCCGCAAGCCGTAGCAGCAAGCGCGGCACCAGCGGCCCCTGTTGAAGAAAAACCAGCCGCCGCGGCTCCTGCACCGGCAGCAACCGAAGCTAAATCTATCGAAGTAAAAGTACCACCGGTTGGCGAATCAATCACCGAGGTTACTTTATCGCGCTGGATGAAAAAAGATGGAGACCAGGTTGCGATGGACGAAGCCATTGCCGAACTGGAATCGGACAAAGCTACTTTTGAGCTTACCGCAGAGCAAGCCGGAACATTAAAAACTATTGCTAAAGAAGGCGATGTATTACCAATTGGTGCTGTAGTTTGCAGCATTAGCGGTGGTGCAGGCGCGCCTGCCGCTGCACCTGTTGTAGCTGCTCCGACAGCCGCCGCCGCCCCGGCCACACAAGCGGTAACTTCAGATAAAAACACTTACGCATCGGGCACGCCATCACCGGCTGCCGGCAAAATATTAGCCGAGAAAGGTATTGATGCCAAAGGCGTTAATGGTACTGGCGTTGATGGCCGCATTACTAAAGAAGATGCCCTGAATGCTCAAAAACCTGCTGCTGCTGCACCTGCTCCGGCTGCTAAACCAGTTGCACCAGCACCAGCACCTGCGGGTTCAAGAGTTGAGCGCCGCGAAAAGATGACCTCTTTACGCAAAACCATCGCAAAACGTTTGGTTGCTGTAAAACAGGAAACCGCCATGCTAACCACCTTTAACGAGGTTGATATGGCACCGATAATGGAACTGCGTGGTAAATACAAAGATAAATTTAAAGAGAAACACGGCGTAGGTTTAGGCTTTATGTCGTTCTTCACCAAAGCGGTTTGTGAGGCCTTGAAAGACTGGCCGGCCGTTGGCGCACGTATAGATGGCGACGAAATTGTTTACAGCGACTTTGCTGATATTTCTATCGCCGTATCTGCACCAAAAGGTTTGGTAGTACCAATCATTCGCAATGCAGGTTCAATGAGTTTGGCCGAAATTGAAAAGGCTGTAGTTACTTTGGCAGGAAAAGCCCGTGATGGTAAATTAACCATTGAGGATATGACCGGTGGAACATTCACCATCACCAACGGAGGTATCTTTGGTTCCATGATGTCGACCCCGATCATCAACTCACCACAGTCTGCCATATTAGGAATGCACAACATCATAGAGCGCCCCGTTGCCGTAAACGGACAAGTGGTTATCCGCCCGATGATGTACTTAGCTTTATCTTATGATCACCGCATCATTGATGGTCGTGAATCGGTAAGCTTTTTGGTACGAGTAAAACAATTGTTAGAAGATCCCGCCCGATTATTATTAGGTGTGTAAATATTAGAAAACCCGGTTTAGGCCGGGTTTTTTGTTTTATAATTATTTGTCATTTCGAACGAGGTAAGATAGAGTGAAACTCTATCGGCCGACGAGAGAAATCTTTTGCGAGGATAGACGACTATGTAAGATATGTAACCAAAATATCTCTCCATTGTTCCGAAATGAGTTTACACAATCTTACTCATCGCCACGATAGTCCCAATATGCAACCCTTCGTGAAAAGGTAAAAACTGTACCGCATCATCAATGCTGGCTAACTCAATGCCATATCGGGTAGTGAATGCCGGATAATTAGCAAACATATCCGTTTCAAGGTCGGCTTCTAATTGGGTAATAGTGCTTGTTAGTAAGCCGATGATCTTTTCTAACTCAGCGGTATCTAAAAACTGTTCAGGCTTTGAACCGGGTTTATAGCGGTCAAAAAAATCCTCACCTGCAACGGTATCCTGGCCCGCACGTTTGTAGCAAATGCCTTGTTGAGCGGCAACTATATGACCCAAATTCCAGATGATGTTATTTTTAAATCCTGGTGGTACAAGGTTGAGTTGCTCAATGCTTAAGGGCTTTATAATTTCTAATACTTTCAACCGGGGTGGTACGATGAAACCGAGTGCTTTGATCATAGACATAAGATTTTAGATGCGGCAATATTACATAATTGCCACGATAAAAGATTTGGCATATCTTGAAAATTTGCAAAATCTAAACCCGCGTTTAATTACCTAAATTCGCAGCCAGATAAACATGCAGGAAAATACAACCATATCTCAATCTAACAAAACCATCTGGTATTTCCTGTTCTTTTGGACAGCTATCAACCTCATTCAGTCTTACACTTTAGAGGTTCACGGAGATGAGGCTTATTACTGGATGTATTCCCGCTTTTTAGATTGGGGATATTTTGATCATCCACCCATGGTGGCTGTTTTTATTCGTATTGGCGATAGTATTATGCACAACGAATTAGGCCTGCGCCTGCTTACCGTGCTCAGTAATTCGTGCTCATTATACCTCATCTGGCTCATGCTCAAAAAGTACGCTGTTAATGCCAAATGGTTTATGGTAATCGCGTCGAGCCTGTTCATTCTGCACATGTATGGGTTTACTACTACCGCCGATTCACCTTTGCTTTTCTTCACCGTGTTGTTCTACTACGTTTATCAAAAATATGTTGACGAAGATAAATGGATACAGGCGTTAGCTTTAGCTATAATTGTAGCTTGCTTGCTTTATAGTAAATATCATGGTGTACTGCTTATTGGTTTTACAACTCTGTCAAATATTAAACTTCTTAGCCGCAAAAGCTTTTGGCTCATCGCGATAGGTGCCGCCGCGCTATATATTCCACATATTTTATGGCAGGTTAATCATGATTATCCATCCTTAAAATATCACCTGTTTGATCGCTCGGCGGAGGACTATCATGCTGAATTCACTTACCTATACCCGGTTGGGCAATTGTTAATGGCTGGCCCGTTGGTGGGTTGGTTTTTGTTTTACAGTGCCTTCCGGGTTAAAATTAAGGATACTTTTATCCGTGCACTGGTAGTTAATTGCGTAGGCACCTTCCTGTTCTTTATGGCAACATCCGCCAAAGGCGAAGTTCAGATGCACTGGACACTAATTGCCTTTGTACCTTTATTAATGCTGGTGCTCATAAGCTTTAAGCAATCGGTTTATCCACCTAAATGGTTTTATACCTTATCTATCATCAATATTGCTTTGATTTTATTGATCAGGATCGCGCTGTTGTTCCAGTTTCCCATCGTTACCAAATACGAAGTGCTGAAAGCTTATTTCGGCTTCCGCGGATGGACAAAGCACGTTAAAGCGGTTGTTGGTAATAATTATGTAATGATCCGCGATGGCTTTCAGGATCCATCCAAATATAATTACTACACCAATTCGGCTAAAGCCATGTCTTACGATTCACGCTACTATCGCAAAACCCAATACGAAAGCTGGCCCATCGAAGATAGCGTACAACACAAACGAGTTTACTTTATGCAGGATGGGAAAGACCCTTTTACAACAGACTCTTTACTGGATAAATATAACCGCAAATGGTACACCGTTTGGGTAAATGATGTGCGCACCTACCAGAGAGTAATTATTGATGTTCCTCAGAAAAAGTTAAACACAAAGCCCGGCGAGCAGTTAAATTTCGATCTGGTATTGCACAACCCATACAGCCATGCTATTAGTTTTATCGATAGCGGATACCTGCATAAAGCATTTTTAGAAGCCTGCTTTTTACAGCAAGGTAATGATAGGCTGATTGCTGTGGCCGGTAAGGATTTTAAGCAGATCAGTCTGCAGCCCGGAGAACAGCATAAATATATTTTCCGTTTTAAAGCGCCGGATGTTAAAGGTAAGTACGACCTGCTATTTTCCATCCGTACCGACCCGTTTCCCGGATCAAGGAATAGTCCGATGGTTAACGTAGTTGTTGAATAAAACAAAAAAGGCGAAAGGTTATTTACCTTCCGCCTTTTTAATATATAGTTGAATATCTTATAGCCTGTGAATATCGCCTGAACCGTGCGCCGCTGTTACCACCTGTTTAGGTGAACCTGCGTAACGGATATCGCCTGAACCTGATACTGACGCATCAATTTTTTGACTGGCGTAAACTGTAGCGTCGCCTGAACCACTCACACGTATGGTTGTGCTTAATGTATTCAAATCGCGGGCGGTATAATCTCCGGAACCTGTAACAGTAACATTAGCCACATCAGCTTTACCATGCAATTTGATATCGCCCGAACCGGATACGCCTGCATCAAAACTTTTCACGCTGATCTTACCTATCACATCGCCAGAGCCAGAGATACGTACTTTTAAATTATTGGTGCTAATGCCATCTTTAAAATAAACATCACCCGAACCCGAAATGCCAATAATCACAATATCTTTAGCATTAATATAAACAGCCAATTTTTTGCGGCCCGAAAAACTCCAATCGCTCCAGTTTCCGCTTTTGCTGTAAATTTTCAGAACACCGCCTTGTACCTCGGTAATGATCTTATCGATTACATTCCCCGGTGCCTCAACCCGTACCGATTCAGTTGAACTCTGGGTAATATAAACATCGTACGATGCTGATAACTGGATAGCGTTAAAGCCGGTGAGGTGCCTGTCTTGCGTGTCGGCGAAAGCTATATTAACAAAAAGTATTAAAGTTGCTGTAGCGAGTATTTTGGTCAGTGATTTCATGATCGTTTGGTTTGTTTAATTATAAGACGATGCCATTATAGATTTGGTTACACTAAAATCTCAAAAAATTAATCTACCAACACCCCAATGTAGTAATTGAAAGTATCAACCTCTATATTATCCCGTGTTATACCAGGCAGATCGATAGCTTTAAACTTTGCCAATGGCGATATGAATTGGTATTCGCCACCCTTAGCTCTGATCCTCACCGGCATGGTGAACTTGTCTACATCGGCTATCCAGCGGCAATAAGTTTTGCCCTGGTTAAAGCGAAACTCTAAAGTAGGGATGTTTTTATAGCGCAAATACTGATCAAAAATAGTAGTGAGGTTTAAGCCTGATTGCTGGTTGATGTAGCCGACAATATCTTCGGTAGTTACGGTTTTATGGTAGAAAGTTTTGTTTAGTCCCCTTAATATCTGCAACCATTTGGCATCATCGTTAATTACCGTACGGATAGCGTTAAGCATATTGCTGCCTTTTTCGTACTCGTCCGACGAGCCTGAACGGTTAACATTGTAGGAGCCAATTATGGGTTTGTTGTTAAGTATTTTGTTGCGCTGACCGTGAATGTATTCCTGTCCGGCTTGTTTGCCCCAGTTATCTTCAATAAAAAGTGATTCGGAATAAGTGGTGAAACTTTCGTGGATCCATTCGTCGGCAATATCTTTCATGGTAATGTTGTTGCCAAACCATTCGTGCCCACTTTCGTGGATGACGATAAAATCCCATTTCAATCCCCAGCCGGTTAATGAGCGATCGAGCCCTTCGTAGCCTTGTTTATATTTATTGCCATAGGCTACCGCGCTTTGGTGTTCCATGCCGAGGTGTGGTGTTTCTACCAGTTTGTAGCCATCCTCGTAAAAAGGATAAGGGCCAAACCAGTGTTCAAAGGCCTTGAGCATGGGTTTTACATTATCTCCGAATTGCTTTTTGGCTGCCTCTACATTTTCGGGCAGTACCCAATAATCTAAGCTTAACTTGCCTTTTTCGCCATCGTAGCTGTCGCTGATGTGCTGATAATCGCCAACGTTTAAAGCTACATCGTAGTTATTGATGGGGTTGGATACAAACCAATCGAAACAGGTATAGCCATCATTTAATTCAGTAATTTTGCGTAACCTGCCATTGGATATATCTTTCAGCCCTTTGGGTACGCTTATACTGATGAGCATACTATCCACCTCGTCGGTAGTTTGATCTTTATTTGGCCACCAGATGCTGGCGCCTACACCCTCGCAGGCTGTGGCAACCCATGCCTTGCCCAAAGTATCATGTGCGAATACAAAGCCGCCATCCCAGGGTGGATTTTTGGCAACTATTGGTTTGCCCGAGTAGAAAACGGTAAAGGCATCTTTAGTTCCCTTAATGATTGTTTTAGGAAACGTAACAAACACTGCGTTAAACTCACGTTTGTATTTTAAGGATTGGCCTTTGTATAAAACTTTTTCAACTTTAAGGTTGGCGTACAAATCGAACTGAAGTTTATTGAAATTGCGGGTAGCGGTAAATTTGAACAGGTTGCTGCCACTGATGAATTTTTTGTCGATGTTGAGTTTAACATCTAAGTGATAATAGTTGATATCGTAGCAATTACGATAAGGCGATAAGTTACTTCCGCGGAGGCTATCGGCACGGGTGATGGTTTGGGCATGGATGCTTAAAGATGTTGCAAACAGCGCAAATATTATTAGTTTATAGAATTTCATTTGTTTAAAATGCTAGTAGCAAAATATCTTATTTTTTCATTCGCTCTACTGCTTCTTCAAGCCCTTGATCATGATAAAAAAAGCGATGGCTTATCCTATGCCATTTTTTAGTGCTTGTATTGTATTTAAACTTATAAATATTAGTTCCCCAATTAGGCGAAACAATTGAAATTAATGTGTGCTTGATTGGTTTTATAATGGATGGAAAGAACCACATGTTTTTACTCAAATATTCATCTTTTTTAAAACCATTTTCAGTTTGTACAAAATACCAATACTCAGGCCCTACATCTGCAGGTATGTTATATTTAATAGCGAAATCTTCTTTACCATCAAAGTTCAGATCAACAACAACTATGTCTCCATAATCATCATCTCCAACTTCGGCTTTTTAATTTTTACCTGTTATATACGATCTGTCATTTGCGCAGTCGCTAAAAGTTGAGCTAAGATATCCTTCTGAAAGAAATTCAAGCTTTTGAAATAGCTTTTTATCGGTTTTATTATAAATTTCGATTGAAATTTTAGAACGACTTACAATGCCATCTGAATCCTTTTTTCCTGTCTTGGTAATCTTATAATCAAATTTTTTCGACAATCCTGTATGTAAACAAGACTGGGCATGTAAACAATTAAAAAGGAGAATAAATGGTACAATAAAACAATATTTTATATTCATTCTCCCTTTTAAATCGAATCACAATTAATTTAATACCGTCACCTTCACACTTGAAGGGGCGCTGGCATCATGGAATATCCTTATCGTAGCTTTTTGGAAATCGCTGTCTTTAGCTTTGTAAATATTTTCTACAAACTTTTGCGGATTCCTGTCAACTAATGGGAACCATGAGTTTTGTATCTGGATCATGATGCGGTGACCTTTTTTGAAGGTGTGGGCAACATCAGGCAATGCGTATTTAATGTTAGTTACCTGACCGGGAACAAAGGCCTCAGGCTTGCTAAATGATTTACGGAAACGACCACGGAAGATTTCGCCACGAACCAGCATTTGGTAACCGCCAAGCGTTACATTTTTAGGATTAGGAACCGGGTTAGGGAAATCTTCAGGGAAAACGTCGATCAGTTTAACTACGTAATCGGCATCGGTACCTGTTATGGATGAGAATAGATTGGCCCAAACTGGTCCCGTTAAGGTTAAGTCGTCGGTTAAAGCTTCGGTTTGATAGGTTTTAACATCTGGTCTGCGCGAAGCAAAACGTTGATCATCTATCATGTATTCGCGGGTGCGTTTTTCTTGTACACCATCCTGATAAGGTACAGGCGAAGCTGGATCACTTACATATTCGTCAAAACTTTTGGTGGCTTTTGGCGCGGTGAAGCTTAGCTTGCCATTAGCTTGCAGGTATAAAGTTTTTTCGCTGGTGTTTTTTGGTGGCCAGGTATCAAACTTGTGCCATTGGTTTTGGCCGGTGATAAATATGGTCGCTTCGGGCAGGGCCATGTCACCTTTATCTTTCAGATAGTAGTTAAAGAAGGGTAGCTCCACATTCTCGCGAAACCAAACGCTGGTTTTTTGTCCGAAGTTTTGATCGCCGAATATCTCGCCATCACCGCGCTCCCAGCCACCATGGAACCATGGGCCCATTACCAGCATGTTTTTGTGACTTTGCGGGTTTTGCGCTTCTAACGATTTGTAGGTATGTAATGCACCGTAGCAATCTTCGGCATCAAAAAAACCACCAACCGTCATCACCGCAGGGGTAATATTTTTTAAATGCGGCTGGATGTTCATGGCCTGCCAGAAGGCATCGTAGTTAGGGTGGTTCATCATATCATCCCAAAACTTAACCGAATCGCCAAGATATTTCTTTTTAAAGTTTGGCAACGCGCCAAGCTCCAGGTAAAATTTATAGTTATCGTGCTGGGTGTATTTAATGCCGTTTTTAAATTGAGCAGGAGTAATAGGTTTAGGTCGCGGAACACCAAAGCTGGTTAAAAACGCGAAAGCATCCATCTGGAAGAACGCGCCGTTATGGTGAAAATCATCGCCAATAAACCATTCGGTAACCGGTGCCTGTGGTGATACAGCCTTTAGTGCCGGGTGCGCATTTGGTAACGACGCAGTTGAATAAAATCCCGGATAGGAAATACCTTCTATACCTACTTTACCATTATTGTTCGGCAGGTTTTTTACCAGCCAGTCAATAGTATCATAAGTATCGCTGCTTTCGTCAACCTGGGTATTATTGGTTTTATTGTCTATCTGTGGGCGCACGTTTACATATTCGCCTTCGCTCATCCATTTGCCACGTACATCTTCATACACAAAAATAAAACCTTCGCGGGCCAATAGCATGTTCTGGCCGAGTGTGGTTTTAAACTTATCCTCGCCATAAGGTGCCGCGGTGTAAGGCGTACGCGTCATGATGATAGGGTACTTTTTGCTTTGATCTTTGGGCAGGTAAATAGAGCAGAATAGCTTTTTACCATCGCGCATGGCTATTTGTTTTTCCATTTTGGTGTAGTTATTTCTAACATACAGTGAGTCGTCAATTTCCTGTTGGGTTCTTTTATCGCCACGCTGGGCATAAACGTTCAGGCATAAAATGGAAATACAAAAAACGAAGAGTGCTTTTTTCATAGTCATGGAGAGTCAGTTTAAAAGGCTAATTTAAGTAATGAGGCTGATAGAATATAATTGATATTAAAATGATACAGTGAGGCATAAACAATGCCCCTTTTTGCGTTGTATTACTTAACTTTGCCCCGCCTTAAAAATTATTATTATGCAATATGATGTTGTTGTTATTGGTTCGGGTCCGGGTGGTTATGTAGCCGCTATACGTTGTGCCCAGCTTGGTTTAAAAACTGCCTGTATCGAAAAATATTCAACCTTTGGCGGTACCTGCTTAAATGTGGGTTGTATCCCATCAAAAGCTTTACTGGATTCATCGGAGCATTACCACAATGCCGGTCATACTTTTGAAACGCACGGTATTAAGCTGAAAGATTTGAAAGTGGATATGGCGCAGATGATGAAAAGGAAAAACGAAGTTGTTCAAAAAAATACCGGCGGTATCACTTTCCTGTTTAAAAAGAACAAGATCACATCATACCAGGGTATGGGTTCGTTTGTTGACAAAAACACCATCAAAATAACCAAAGCCGATGGCAGCGAAGAAACTATTACCGGTACAAACGTTATTATAGCAACAGGTTCAAAACCATCGCAATTGCCGTTTTTGCCGATCGATAAAAAACGCGTCATTACCAGTACCGAAGCTTTAACCTTAACCGAAGTGCCTAAGCACTTAGTACTAATTGGTGGTGGTGTTATTGGTTTGGAGTTAGGTTCGGTTTACGCGCGTTTGGGTGCTAAAGTATCTGTAATTGAATTTATGGATGGCATTATCCCAACTATGGATAAAGGTTTGGGTAAAGAGCTTCAAAAAGTTTTAACCAAACTGGGTATGGAGTTTTACTTAGGCCATAAAGTAACCGGCGCAAGCGTTAAAGGCAAAGAAGTAACCGTAAATTTCGACAGCCCTAAAGGTGATAAGATGGAACTGAAAGGCGATTACTGTCTGGTTGCCGTTGGCCGTGTGGCTTATACAGATCAATTAGGTCTGGAAAATATTGGCATCACCGTTGAAGAGCGTGGACGCAAGATCACGGTTAACGATCATATGGAAACATCGGTTAAAGGTGTTTACGCTATTGGCGATGTGGTGCGTGGCGCTATGCTGGCTCACAAAGCTGAAGATGAAGGTACCTTTGTTGCCGAAACCATTGCCGGCCAAAAACCACATATTAATTATAACCTGATACCAGGTGTGGTTTACACCTGGCCAGAGGTTGCCGCCGTAGGCCAAACCGAAGAGCAATTGAAAGCAGCAGGCGTTAAATATAAAACAGGTTCGTTCCCGTTCAAAGCCAGCGGACGCGCGGTTGCCAGTGGTGACATGGATGGTTTTGTTAAAGTATTGGCCGATGCCACTACCGACGAAATTTTAGGTGTACACATGATTGGCCCCCGTGCAGCGGATATGATTGCCGAAGCTGTTGTGGCCATGGAGTACCGTGCCAGTGCCGAGGATATCAGTCGCATGAGCCATGCTCACCCAACCTATACCGAAGCTATGCGCGAAGCTTGTTTAGCGGCTACAGATAACAGGCCGATACATATATAATTCGGATTTGGGAATTTCGATTTCGGATTTATAAAACAAAAAATAGATGGTAGTCTTATAACTAAGGCTGCCATTTTTAATTTAAAAATGAATATTTTATTAAACATAGCTATACTAATTTTCACCATTGCCGGTATGGAGGCTTTGTCGTGGGCTATGCATAAATACCTGTTTCATGGTCCGCTATGGTTTATTCATAAAACACACCATCAGGAAAAGCATGGGTGGTTTGAATTGAATGATCTGTTTAGCTTAGGTTTCGCGGCCTTTGCCTTATGGTTGATGTGGCTTGGGTGTTTGAGCTTAGATTATCGTTTTTGGATAGGTGCAGGCATCAGCACCTACGGCATCATCTACTTTATTTTTCACGATTGGTTTATTCATAACCGTTTCAAAGCTTTTAAAACTGAGAATCGATATTTGCAGAATATCCGCAGGGCGCATAAGGTGCATCATAAATCGATGGAGAAAGAGCAGGCTGAGGAATTTGGGCTGTTGATTACAGAGAAGAAGTACTTTAAGTGACTTGCCGACTTGTCCTTGCGAGGAACGAAGCAATCGCATGGAAGCTGAGCGGCCATGCATAGTTGGGAATTCCTTCGTATCTCGTAACGACACAGTTCTTTTTATACCTTTGCTTTAAATGAAAAACATCGCCCTCATCGTTCACACCTGCGACAGATACAGGCTACTGTATCCGGGCTTTGCCTACTTCTTTAAAAAGAACTGGCCCTACGGCGATGTTGATATCAGCTATTACTTTTTGACAGAGGTTGAGGAATACCAATCAAGCCTGTTCAAAAATATTAAAACGGGCAAAGGCGAATGGAGCGATAGGTTGCTGAATGGTTTAAAGCAAATACCCGAAGAGTATGTGATTTACATGCAAGAGGATATGTGGCTGAATAAACCGGTAAGTGCCGATACGATCAATAAAATTATTGAATATAGTTTGGCTAAAAAGTCTGACCTATTTAAACTCTCAAGTAACCACGTTTACCATACCAAGCCTACAGGCGAATCGATCAACGGATTATCCATAGGTTTGCTTGATAATGATGCCAGCGAGTATCTGATGTCGCACCAGGTATCCATTTGGAAGAAATCGTTTTTGGTGGAGCAGCTTCAATATCGGGAACACCCATGGCGCAATGAGCGGAAAGGAACTAAGCGCCTTAAAAAACTGAATCCGAAGATTTATCATATCGATCTGTTTAGCGAGAATGGAGAATTGCCCACTAACTCAAATACAGATAATTCCGAAATAGCATCCTACTATACGGTATCACAAAATGCTACCTTGCGCGAATATGCTAACCCCTTCATCAGCGAAATGAAATTAGATAGCGACCCCAATATCCGGGAGTACGCTCAAAAGCTTGATCATCATTTAAAAAATGGCCTCACGCACGACGGGCAATCTGCTCCGCGTAAGCAAGACTTGTTCAAGAAAATAAAAAATTACCTAACGGGCAAATAGGGCGATCTGCATTATAAGTTATTTCGCTATTTTTGGTGCCGACCCATGAGTGTAGATCATCCTAACCTTTCTGTATCCCCAATCGGCGCAAGCTTTAAAGATCTTTTTGCAGTTGAAAGGCGGCCATGGCTTATTGTGTTAATATTGGGTATCGCTATTAATATAGCCGGCATCGCTACCGATTTCTTTACAAACGATCCGGGCTTGTATGGTTTGATTGCCCGTAACATGGTACAAAGCCATAACTATATTGATCTGATTTACCATGGGCAGGACTGGCTGGATAAACCGCACTTTCCATTCTGGATGGTGGCCATGAGCTTTAACATTTTTGGTGTGGGTACGGTAGCTTATAAATTGCCGGGTTTGCTGTTCTATTTTATATCGGTAATATACACGTATAAACTGGCTAAAAAGTTTTATGGGTTTGATACAGCATTGATCGCGATACTCATTTTACTCACTGCCCAACACACCATCATGTCGAACACAGACGTTAGGGCCGAGCCTTACATTATGGGTTTGCTGATGGGAAGTGTTTATCATTTCTATCAACTGAAAGAAAAATTCAGCCTTGCCGATCTGCTGCAGGCATCTCTATTCGCAGCCTGCGCGGTAATGACCAAGGGCATTTACCTGCTCATCCCGATAGGCTTCGCCATTATTGGCGATTACCTGTTTAAAAAAGATTTTAAAGGTTTGCTGCAATGGCGATGGTTGATGGCTGTTGTTCTGGTAGTAATATTTGTTTTGCCTGAAATCTACACCTTATATATACAGTTTGATCTGCATCCCGAAAAGCTGGTGTTTAACCATACCGGTGTATCGGGTATCAAATGGTTTTTATGGGACAGCCAGTTTGGCCGGTTTAACAATACCGGCTATATTGTAAGGCCGGATAGGGATTTCTTTTTCTTTATCCATACGCTGCTTTGGGCCTTTGCGCCCTGGGCCTTCTTTTTATACTACAGCTTGTTTCTCAGTATAAAAAAGATAGTGAAAGGTGTGCCTTTGGTGGAATATGTAACCTTATCGGGATCTTTACTAATGCTGGTTATCTTTTCAATATCACAGTTTCAGCTGCCGTTCTATACTAATATTTTGTTCCCGTTTTTCGCAATCATCACTGCGACATATGTTCAGCAGGTTTTCGAGGATGAGAAGAGTCGTTTCTTCACCATCACCTCAAAAGTGATATGGGCTGTTTTGATGTTGCTAATGGTGGCTTTGATTTTTGTGTATGGAGGGCATAACGTAATGATGTTTGCCGCCTTCGCCCTTACGGTTTTGTACTGTGCCGGTTTAGCTAAGCAGAAAATTGGCGGAGTAAAGTTCGTTTTTCTAAATACTTGTTGTGTTATGGTATTGCTTAATCTGTTTATAATAACAGTTGTTTACCCTGAGTTGATCAGTTATAAAGGAGAGGTGCAAGCTGCTAAATATATTAACCGCGATGTAAGTGCTGATAAAACGGTGGTATCGGCATTTGATGTACCCGATTCTTTTGAGTTTTATACCAAGCGGCCCATGCACCTGGTTAACATCGATTCGGTGATCGCCAAAAAAAACAAAAACCAGGTTGTTTTGGTTGAGGATACATTATTGAAGAATCTGTTTAAAAACAACATCCCTTTTAAGCTGCTGAAAAGCTTTGATGATTATCCGAACGAGAACTTAACCAAAGAGTTTTTATTAAAGAATGAACGCCACAAAACTTTGAACCATTACTTTTTGATCTCTTTTTAAATATGCTCCAGATCCACGAAAACGTTTCCCTTCAAAATTTTAATACGTTTGGTATTGATGCTTCCGCACGATATTTTGTGGAGATCAATCATGAGGATGATTTGGTAGAATTATTTCTGGATCCGCAATGGAAAACCATTGAGCGTTTGGTAATAGGTGGTGGTAGTAATTTATTATTGACGCAGAACTTTAACGGTTTGGTGATCCGCATGAATATTCGTGGCATTGAGCATCGCATTAACCACACCGATGTTTTTATTGAAGCCGGTGGCGGCGAGGTTTGGAATGACCTGGTGAACTACGCCGTAAAATGGGAGTTTGCGGGCTTAGAAAACATGAGCCTGATACCCGGTTCAGTAGGTGCATCGCCAATACAGAATATTGGCGCTTATGGTGTGGAGCTAAAAGATGTGTTTGATAGCTGTCGTGCTTTTGAAATTACTACAGGTGAGTTTAAAACCTTTGATAAAGCAGCCTGCCAGTTTGGGTATCGCGATAGTATATTTAAACAGCACAAAGGCGAGTTCATTATTGTAAGCGTAAAGTTTCATTTATCGCTGGTGGCCAATATCAATACAAGGTATGGTGCTATTGAGCAGGAGCTGAATAACAGGGGCATCGTTAATCCTACTATTAAAGATATCTCGCAGGTGGTATCGCATATCCGGGTATCTAAACTGCCCGATCCATCAACCATTGGTAACGCAGGCAGTTTTTTTAAAAATCCGGTTATCCCGGTAACGGAATTTGAGCCTGTTAAAGCACAATACCCTGATGTGGTGAATTACCCTGCCGGGGAAGGTTTAGTAAAACTGGCGGCTGGCTGGATGATTGAGCAGTGCGGCTGGAAGGGTAAAGTTGTAGGCAATACCGGCACCTGGAAAAACCAGGCTTTGGTACTGGTAAATCATGGCGGAGCAACGGGTGAAGAAGTGTACGGTCTTTCGTCGCAAATCATAGACAGTGTGTACACTAAATTTGGCGTTATGCTGGAACGCGAGGTAAATATCATTTAAGTGTTCACATTGTTGTAAAAAGTGTACACTTTTTTTATTTCTGTTTTTTGGGCAATATGCCCTATCTCTGTTTAAATAAACTTTTCTTAAATATTTGTCATTGTACTGTCTGGTAGCTTGTTAGGCTGTTTTTGTACCCGATCGTGATTTGGTTTACGGCTGGGTAGAACTTTTTTGCCTTATGCCTTGTTCTATAAAACCAATCATACAGAGAAAGCGGTACTATGTTTGTTTAATACTTCACACAAACATTAACACTATGACAAAGATTGAGTTTAACACAATGGTACTACGTCAGGCAAGTTCACTGAGGTCTTATGCACTTCACTTTACACACGACGCAGATGATGCTAACGACCTTGTTCAAGATACAATGTTGAAAGCCATTACTTATTACAACAAGTTTAAAGAAGGCACTAATTTGAAAGGCTGGTTATATACCATCATGAAAAATACCTTCATCAACAATTACCGTCGTTTTGTTAAGATGAGCACTTTTGTTACTAAATCTGACGAGATCTCTTCTCCGAACTTAGTTTTCAGCTCAACTAAAAACCAGGGCGAAGCTAAATTTGTGATGGACGATATTAAACGCGCCTTAGACAAATTGCCCGAAGATTATTTTGTTCCGTTCACGATGTATTTTGACGGACATAAATACCACGAGATAGCTGATCATCTGGAGATACCTATCGGAACAGTTAAAACACGTATCCACGTGGCACGTAAACTGTTGAAAAAGAATTTAAAGGCTTATGATAACGGTATTAAAAAACCTATCTACGCCGAAGATTAATTATTAGCACATAAACTCAACATATATATAGCCGAATGGCCATCCCTAAAAGGATGGCCATTTGCCGTTTGTAGGATTTTAGTCCGAAAGCCCACAAATGTCATTTCGAAGGAGGAACGACTGAGAAATGACATTTGTGGGACACAATCGCTTACAGAGTCGCTCGCAAATGATTTCTATTTAGGTCGAAATGACACGATTGAAAGAATCTATTACTGCATCTTTAACTTCTTGATCATATCCTCCGCATTGGTGTTTTTAGGATTAAGCTTGAGCGATTTTTGATAGTTGGATATCGCCTTATCTTTATTACCGGCCGTCATATAACCTTCGCCTAAACTATCGTAAGCGTTTGCCGATTTTGGGTACATGGCAACATAGAGCTTGAAAAATTCAATAGCATCGTTAGGATGTTTTTTGATGAGGCTATAACCGATAGTATTCAAATCTTCTTCGGATACATACAGGTTTCCGAATTTTTCTTTCTTCAGTTTGGCGAATGTTTTAAGGGCTTCGGCTGTATGCGGGATAGAATCGGTACGTGCGGGTTTGCCCCAAATTACACTGTCTAATACTGTTTGTAACGATTTTTCTTTTGTGTCTATCAATTCGATATCAAAAATAAGTGTGGAGTTTGGCGGGATCATTTTACCGGCACCTTTGGCACCATAGCCAATAGCTGGTGGCACTACAAATATTCCCCTGTCGCCAATATGCATCAGATTGAGAGCTTCAGTAAAGCCTTTGATGAGATGAGTGGTATTGTATTCGCTGGATAATGGGGCGTTACGCGCGCGACTATCATCAATCAAAGTACCATTGGTAAGGTGCAGGTTATAGTGCCAAATGGCCAGCCAGCCCGGTTTTACAGCAGGGCCGTTTCCTTTTTTGGTGAAGATGTATTTTAGGCCGGAAGCGGTTGTAATGGTATCTGCAGTTTGGGCGATAGATACCTGGATAAAGCAGCAGGCTACTATTAAAGTGAGTAGAGTTTTTTTCATGAAGTCAGTTAGATTGAATGCTGTAATGTAGCATTTATTTTTTTGAGTTTAAAATCTTAATGGCTTCTTTAGCAGCTACCTGTCCGGAGATCAAAGCCGGCGGGACACCTGGCCCGGGTACCGTGAGCTGACCTGTATAAAGCATATTCTTAACTTTTTTGGCTTTCATGCTGGGCTTGAAGAAGGCTGTTTGAGCAAGGGTATTAGCTAAGCCATAGGCGTTGCCTTTGTAAGAGTTGTAATCGTTTTTAAAATCGTTGAGGGCGTAGCTGCGCTTTACTACGATGCTTTCACGTATGGTTTGGCTGGTGATGGTTTCAAACCTGTCCATCATAATGTTGAAATACTTTTCGCGGGTTTCCTCGTCATCGTGCAGATCGGGGGCCAGTGGCATCAGGAAAAAGAGGTTTTCGCAATCTTCGGGTGCAACGGAACTATCTGTTTGCGAGGTGCAGGCTACATAGAATAACGGTTTATCCGGCCATTGCGGATCGGTGTAGATGTGGTGGGCATGCAGGTCGAAATCTTCATCAAAAAATAAATTATGATGTTTGATGCCTTTAAGTTTCTTGTTGAGTCCGATAAAATAAACCAAGCTTGATGGCGACATGGTGCGGCTTTCCCAATGGCTCTCGGTATAGTTGCGGTGTGCTTTATCCAGCAGGTGCTGATCAACAAACTTATAATCTGCACCGGCTATGATGAAATCTGCAGTTAGTGTGCCCTGGTTAGTATCGATGGTTTGTGCCTTGTTCCCGGTTACGTTTATTTTGGTGGCCTGGGTATTGAGTTTGATCTCGACGCCCAGTTCGGTGGCGAGGCTGACCATGGCTTTGACGATCTCGTTCATGCCGCCCATGGGGTACCAGGTGCCGAGGCTCAGGTCGGCATAGTTCATCAAACTGTACATGGCCGGAGTATTTTGCGGAGTAGCACCTAAAAACAATACCGGGAACTCCAGTATCTGGATCAGCTTGGGGTTTTTGAAATATTTGCGCACATGCTTGCTCATGCTGCTGAGCATTTGGATCCGAAAACTTTCGCGGATGAGCCGGATATCGATAAACTCGGTGATGGAGTGTGATGGGCGAAATACATAATCGCACATGGCTACTTCGTATTTGTATTTGGCCTGGATCAAAAACTGTTGCAGTTTGGCGGCGCTATCGGGTTCTATTTGCTCGAATAGTTCTTCGAGGGCTTCCATGCTGGCGGGGATATCTATTTCTTCGTCATCACCAAAATAAACACGATAACCGGGATCAAGCCGCGTGAGCTGGTAATAATCGTTTACCTTCTTCCCGAAAAGGGCAAAATAGTTTTCAAAAACATCGGGCATCCAATACCAGCTAGGGCCCATATCGAATTTAAAACCATCCTTTTCCCAAACGCGGGCACGGCCACCGGGCTGGTCGTTTTTTTCGATGATGGTTACTTTGTGGCCTGCTTTGGCTAATACTGATGCGGCGGATAATCCGGCAAAGCCGGCGCCTATTACAATAATGTTTTTGGGATTGTTCATGCTTAAATCGCAGCGGGCAAATTAAGCAAATCATCTAAACTTTAAGGCATACTATTCGTTGCTGTAGTAATTATATCTAAGTTTGCATACTGCATGGCTGATCAAATGGACCTCTATACCGAAACCTGCTTTAAATGCAGTAAAGTAATTACCCATCAATACAGTACTTCGTTTGGTTTAGGCATCAGGGCGTTTGATAAGCGTTATCAGTATGCTATTTACGCTATTTATGGTTTTGTGCGCTACGCGGATGAGATTGTAGATACGTTTCATGATCATGACAAGGCCGAGCTGATAGCCAATTTCCGTAAAGATACTTTTGAGGCCATAGATAAAGGCATCAGTATGAATCCGGTTTTGCAATCCTTTCAATATGTGGTTAATCAATATGGATTAGCTAAAGAATTGATTGAAGCTTTTTTGCATTCCATGGAAATGGATATTGACCGAACCGCTTACAGCGATGAGTGTTATCAAACCTATATTTATGGCTCGGCAGAAGTAGTGGGTTTGATGTGTTTGAGCGTTTTTTGTAAAAATGATAAAAACCTGTATCAGCAACTATTGCCACAGGCCCGCAGTTTAGGCGCGGCTTTTCAAAAGATCAATTTTTTGAGGGATATTAAATCGGATTACGAAGAGCGAGGCCGTACTTATTTTCCCGGTGTTAATTTTGCCAGCTTTACCCAACAGGATAAGCAGAAGATAGAAGCTAATATTCAGGTTGATTTTGATGAGGCCGTAAAAGGTATCAGGCGCTTACCTAAAGAAACGCGCCTGGGTGTTTACGTGGCTTATGTATATTACCTGCAATTGTTTAATAAGATCAAAAAAATGCAGGCCGACGTTATTTTGCAGAAACGGGTAAGAGTTTCTGATTTGCGTAAAACAGCGCTATATTTAAAAGCTGTTTTAAAGCAAAGGCTTAACGCGATATGAAGATACTTTTTTTGACCCTTGCCCTTACACTCACTGCCCAATTAAGCCATGCTAACGACGGTCGGCTTAATTTGAAAGCACTACGCAAACAGTTGATCACCGCCATCGGCAACAGCCAAACTACCGATTCGCTTTATAACGCGCTTGACCATTTACCGACAAAAACCGCATTGACTACTGCTTATATGGGAGCACTGGATGCTTTGAAGGCCAAACATAGCTGGAACCCTTATAGTAAGATCAAATATCTCAATACATCCGGAAAATTGATGCAACAGGCGGTTGATGGCGATCCGCATAATATTGAGATCCTGTTTATGCGGTTTTCCATCCAGCATAATGTTCCCGGATTTTTAGGCTTCAATAAAGATCTGGTGAGCGACAGGGAAGATATGATCAACCAGCTTACTCATAAAAATTATGGAACAGCCGATAAAGAATTAACGCAAAGCATCATCAAATTTTTGATTGACAGCAAACGTTGTACCGTAGCCGAAGAAGAAAAACTTCGTAAACAATTAGTGGGTTTATGACGAAGTACACTTACCTGCTCATCAATTTGGCAACGGTGTTTTTTCCGGTGGTACTTTCGTTTGATAAGCGGGTAGCTTTTTACAAAAGCTGGAAATTTATCTGGCCGGGCATGGGTATTACAGGAGCACTGTTTTTGATATGGGATATATTGTTCACTATCAAAGGCGTATGGAGTTTTAACGCGAATTATATTTTAGGTATCAATATTTTAGGATTGCCTATTGAAGAGGTGCTGTTTTTTTTAACGGTACCTTTTGCTTGTATTTTTATTTACGAGTGTTTAAAATACTATATAAAATGGCAGCCTGCCGATTTTATAGTAAGCACTATTTGCAGCGCAACCATAGTTTATGGTATTTTAAATTGCTGTTTTAACTATAGTAAGCTATATACCCTGGTTACATTTATAACCTTGGTTCCGTTATTAATTTATGTGTTTTTTGTGCTGAAAGCTAAATGGCTCAATCGCTTTTTTCTGGCTTATGCAGTTACGCTTATCCCATTTTATGTGGTGAACGGTTTACTCACATCAATACCGGTAGTACTATATAACAACGCCGAAAATTTAGGCAACCGAATTTGGACCATACCCCTCGAAGATCATTTTTACTGTATGGCTTTATTGCTGATGAACATCGCTTTTTTAGAACGGTTTAAACAACTGGAGGTATTGAAAAATGGATAACTTACCTGTTTATAGCAAAAGCCAGTTAGCCTTACGCAACGGGCAGGATAAGCCACAAATATGGGTTGCTTATTTGGGCATGATATACGACGTTACCGATAGTCGCTTATGGCGCAACGGCAAACACTATGAACATTGGGCGGGACAAGACCTGACAGACGAACTGAAAGACGCCCCACATACCGAAGAGGTTTTCAAAAAGTTCGTGGTAATAGGTAAATTAGGGTAACCTCAGAGTTTAATATAATTTCTTTTCTATATGCAACAAATAAGCACGTATATTTAAATAATATTCTTACTTGTTGCATAAATCTTTCTCCGTTTACCCTTATAACAATAATTGAACATCTTTTGTCAATTATTAAAAACCGCCGGCTAATCTTCTCTTTATTATTGTAAACAATTATAACCTGTTTACCATGAAAAATCCTGCAGTGTTCAGGCGCGTTATGCGTCCTGACTGGGCTATTCCAACGTTTATTTGCGGTGGTGCTGCACCTTCATAATAAATACATCTGTGTATTATTTATACCAATCCTATCCGTATGGATATCCCAACCCATTCACTAACCAAAAACCAATTATAGATGAACATTTTTACCTTGATCAAACGCTGCCAGTTAGTACTGATAGCTCTTTTAATTGCCTGGCAGGCCAAAGCCCAAACCCCAGCCTTTCCGGGCGCAATGGGTTTCGGCAAGTTTGCCCCCGGCGCGCGTGGTGCCTCTACCCGCGAAGTTTACGTAGTAACCAACCTTAACGACAGTGGCACCGGCTCTTTCCGTGATGCAGTAAGCAAGCAGGGCCGCATTGTGGTATTTGCTGTTGGCGGTATCGTCAAACTGGCATCAGATATATCCGTAGCTGCCAACGTTACCATCGCAGGCCAAACCGCACCCGGCGATGGTATTGTATTTTTCAATAAACGCATCACCTTCACCGGGGCCGATAATACCATTTGCCGTTACTTGCGCATCAGGCTCGGCGCTACCGGCAACTCGGGTAACGATGCTACCGGACTGGCACATGGCTCTAATATTATTTTCGATCACCTTTCGGTATCATGGGGTATGGACGAAAATTTTTCCATTAACTGGGATAACAAGGGCAACGCTCCCGATAACATTACTATCCAAAATTCCATCATAGGCCAGGGCTTATTTCGCGAAAACCATTCAGCCGGAGGTTTGATCCAAACGCCTGATGGTGGCAGGGTGAGCCTGATCCAAAACCTGTACATGAGCAATAAAACACGCAACCCTAAAGTAAAAGGTGTGAACGAGTTTGTGAACAACGTGGTTTACGATTGGGGCAACGGCCACCGTTTAGATCAGGATTTTAATTACGAATGGGCCGGTGATGCCTATATCATGGGCGGCTCAGCCGGAGTATCCGAAGTTAACGTCATCAACAATTACTTTGTAGGCGGCCCATTAACACCACCCGGAAAAACCACACCATTTTCGCGCGGTACCGGTACCTTCAACATTTATGGTGCCGGTAACTATTTCGATAATAACAAGAATGGCATTTTAGATGGAGCTGTAGTGCCATTTGATACTGTGGGTTACCCAGGTATCTCAGGCGACGCGTTTAAACTTCAACCTTTCGCTTATCCGGCAGCCAATCCTTTAATGAATGCCGAACAAGCTTATCAGCACGTAATTGACAGCGTGGGCGCATGTTTCCCTCGCCGCGACCAGGTTGATGGTTTAATGATTGACGAGGTAAAATCAAAAGGAACACAAGGTATGTATGTGTACCGCGAAACCGATCTGCCATTTTCAAATGGTGGCTTAGGCAATGTTTTTAGCGCTCCCCCTCCATTGGATACCGATGGCGATGGGATGCCCGATGCCTGGGAAGATGCCAATGGCCTGAACAAAAATAACAAAGCCGATGCGGTAGCCTTCAGCGCAAGCAATCCGCAATACCTTAACATCGAGATTTATATCAACTCGCTGGTAAATACTACACCCCCGGCATTTATCAAATCGCCAACAGCTTTAACACTCACTGCTACATCGCAGGAGTTACCCTCGCCAAACAGCACGGTAAACCTAACCTGGGTTGATAATGCCGATAACGAAACCAATTTTGTTCTCGAGCGCTCAACCGATGGCATCAACTATACAGATATCGCCCATCCGGATGTTAATGCTACCACATATGCGGATAATACCGGGTTAGTGCCCAATGCTACCTACTACTATCGTCTTAAAGCCGTAAACACTACCGATGTATCAGCATACAGCACCGCGGTCTCCATTAAAACCCCACCTATCGCATCCGCGCCAACGGTAGCGGCTAACCCAAATCCGGCAAACGGCTTCCAATACGCGGCCTTAACTGCTGGCAAGCTTGCCTTAAAATGGACAGGCAGTACCAACACGGTAACTTATTCAGTTTACCTGGGCACCGATCCCGCTAACCTAATCAAGCAAGCCGATGTTCCTTACAACGCGGCGCCTACTTACACCACAGGTGTATTATTAGATAACACCACCTATTACTGGCGTGTTGATGCGGTAAATACCAAAGGCTCGGCTGTAGGTCAGGTTTGGTCGTTCCGAACACCACCTATTATTCCGCAGGGCCTGGTAGGATATTACGCCTTTGATGAAGCACTTGATGCCGGCACAAGCCAGGTTACAGATTCTACAGCTTACGCCAATACGGCCACCATAGGTTTGGATGCCGATAACCAAAGCGTACGCATCAAAGGGAAATTAAAGAATGGGCTCGATTTTGCAACTGCTGACCCAAGTATCTATGTGGTACGCATTCCCAATCAGGATCAATTGTACCTAGATAAAAGCTCGTTCTCTGTTTCGTTCTGGATGAAAGCGCCGGCAAACTTGCTCCCGCAGGATAACAATACCAGCGCCTATTTGCTTTGTAAAGGTTCTATCAGCAAAAATACCACAACCGGTGCCTTAGGTAAACGGTTTGATATCGAATTTAAAAACAAGCAGATCCGCTTCGCGATAGATGATGATAACGACGCAGTTGGCGGCGGCAAGGATGAGCTACAGGTTAACGCCGTTCCTTTCTTTACCAATAATTGGGTGCATGTGGTAGTTGTTCGGGATGTAAACAACAAAAAGCTATTGATGTACATGAACGGAACCTTGGCAGGATCTATAGCCATCTCCAAAGCAAACTCGGGCATTGGCGAAGCAAGTGCCTTGGTGCTCGGCAACATTGGCGAACTGGAGTTTTTAGCCACAACCAATAAGCCAGCACCATACAAAGGCATGCTTGATGAGGTTCGGATCTATAACTATGTACTCTCTACACCAGAGATCACTGCATTAGCCAGCGTGAAAAATATCCAAACTATTACCTTTGCCGCTATTGATGGTAAAAAAGTAAGTGATCCGGATTTTGACGCGGGTGCCACAGCAAGTTCAGGTTTACCTGTCGCACTAAGCAGTTCGGATACCACAGTGGCAACCATTATAAGCGGCAAAGTTCACATCAAAGCGGCAGGTACATCAACCATCACCGCAAAACAAGCTGGCGATGCAAACTACAGCGCGGCCCCGGCAATAAGCCAGTTGTTAACCATAACCAAATACGATCAAACCATTACTTTTAATCCTTTGCCGTTAAAAACAGTTGGCGATACCGCGTTCAAGGCCGGTGCTACGGCAAGTTCTGGTTTAGCGGTAACACTCAGCAGTTCGGATACACTGGTGGCTATTGTTACTCCAAACGGCAATATCTTTGTGCGCCATCCCGGTACGACAATTATAACTGCGTCGCAAGCAGGTAGTGCCAAGTTTAATGCGGCCGCCAGCGTAACACAGCAACTCACTGTCGGTAAAAAATCGCAGTCGATAACCTTTGCAGCAATTCCTAATAAAACGCTGGGCGATGCCGATTTTAACCCCAACGCAAAAGCAAGTTCAGGTTTAGCGGTTACATATTTAAGCTCGGATACTCTGGTAGCTGCCATATTTAATGGTAACATCCATCTCAAAAGCGCCGGTACAGCCATCATCACAGCTACGCAAAACGGGAACGAGTTTATTGATACAGCCGCAGCTGTGACTCAAAAACTCATCGTATTGGGCACACCGCAAACCATCACCTTTAGCCCAATACCATCCAAAATTATTGGCGATGCCGATTTCACGCTTTCCTCGACAGCAAGCTCTGGCTTACCGGTAATATTCAAAAGCAGTAATGATCAGGTAGCGACGGTTGTCGGTACCACTGTTCATATTACCGGTGCAGGTACTGTATCGATCAAAGCAATACAAGAGGGTAATTCGCAATTCGCATTCACATCACTAACCCAAACTTTAACAGTACGTAGCCTTAATGTGCAGGTACAGGCTTTGGATGGCGATAATGGCCAGTTGAGCAATAACGTGATCAGGCCATACTTCAAAATGGTAAACAACGATTCTGTTGCTGTAGCCTATAATCAACTTACTGTCCGCTACTGGTTTACTGCCGAAAACTTTGCAGGCATCAACACCTGGATAGATTACGCCCAGCTTGGCGGTAATAATATCAGCATGAAATATGTTCGTGCTGATCAGCCCCGCAATGGCGCACTGGGTTATATCGAATATAGCTTTACGACCAATGCAAATTTGGCCCCTAATGCTAATTCTGGTCCAATACAATCACGCGTCGCTAATTCCGATTGGTCAAACCTGTCAGAGGCTGATGATTATTCGTACCAGGGCAATCCACCAAGCTACACAGCGAATCCGCACATTACCTTGTACCGTAACGGTCAATTAATTTACGGTCAGGAACCTACGGTTGTCCCATTGGTAACCAAGCTTAATATAACCTATCAAAGCCAAAACTCAGGTAACAATACCATCAGCACTTACCTCGCAGTAAATAACACGGGTAACACCGCCGTTAATTATGGCGATATTAAGGTACGATACTGGTTTACCAAAGAGGGCACTGCAGGCTTAAATTACTACATTGATTACGCCAAACTAGGTGGAAACCTGGTTAGCGGGCAATTTGTAGCCCTATCACCTGCATTGATCAATGCCGATACCTATTTCGAACTTTCCTTCAGTCCATCTGCCGGAACATTGAACCCGCTAAGCACATCAGGCAATGTTCAATACAGAATCAGCAAAACAGACTGGTCGGCATTTAACATGACCAACGATTACTCATACACGCCTTATGCCGCCATGCAGGAGAATACGCACATTGCTATTTACTACCAGGGCCAACTGATTTATGGGACAGAACCATCAGGTGGATTCGGCACATTGAATACGATAGCCCAAATTCCATCCGCACAGGATATCAATAAGCCTGCTACAGTTACACCCGAAAGCGTTATCCTGTATCCAAACCCTGTAACCAGCAAACAATTCTCGGTTAAACTGACTTCTGATCTGCTGAACAAGAACATCGATTTAAAGATAGTCGACTCCTTTGGTAAGATCATCCAAACCAATTCCTTCCACGGGAACGATGGTTCGCTGAATGTCGCGCTCAACGGCAACTACATGCCAGGCGTTTACTTCGTCCAGATCAATAACCAATCGATGGTACGCTTGCTGATCAACCGATAAACATCAGATAATATTTATTACAAGCCCTCTTCCAAACTGGAAGGGGGTTTATTGTTTAAATTGAGCAACCTATACGCCCAAACCTTTTTATCCGTAACTTGTACTATACAAACAGGTTATGGCAACAGTAGCGCTACACAGTTCTGCCGGTAAATGGGTCATGGTATCAACCATTCTGGCATCGGCCATGGCCTTTATTGATGGCACCGCGCTTAACGTAGTACTGCCGGCCCTGCAACAAAGCCTTAACGCTACCGGCGCCGATCTCTTCTGGATCCTCAATGCCTATCTGCTCATGCTCGCCTCGCTCATTTTAATAGGAGGCTCACTGGGCGATAAATTGGGTCGTAAAAAGATCTTCATGCTTGGCATCTTCATCTTTATAGCCGGCTCCGCAGCTTGTGGTATTTCATCCAGCGTTCTGTTATTGATCGCCTTCCGCATCATTCAAGGCATTGGCGGCGCACTCATGATACCCGGCAGCTTATCGCTCATTTCATCTTCCATCAACCAAAAAGAACGTGGTAAAGCCATCGGCACCTGGTCGGCCTTTACAACCGTAGTCACCATGGGCGGGCCAGTATTAGGTGGCGCTTTGGCCGATGCCGGACTGTGGCGCTACATCTTCTTCATCAATGTACCTATCGGGATAGCAGCGCTCATCATGCTGACCTTTAAAGTAAAGGAAAGCAAAGATGAATCTGCCGATCATGCCATTGATTATCCGGGAGCTATAACCATAGCGCTAGGATTGGCCCTCATCACATTTGGTTTTCTGCGCATTCCCGCTGTCGGCTTGCACAACTGGCAGGCTTACGGCTCATTAGCATTGGGTATGTTACTGCTTGTCACCTTCATCATCATTCAGGCAAAAAGCAAACATCCTATGATGCCCTTACAACTCTTTACCAACTTAACATTCAGCGGGGCAAACCTGCTTACCTTATTCCTCTATGCGGGTTTGGGGGCAGGTATGCTTTTCCTTTCGCTTAATATGGTGCAGGTACAAGGCTACAGCCAATTACAATCCGGCTTAACATTCTTACCCTTTACGGTGATGATGATCAGCCTGGCACGATACGCCGGCACCCTCGCCGATAAATTCGGACCACGCCTGCTCCTCATCTGTGGACCCGCCGCCGCAGGTGCAGGTTTGCTCATGCTCTCCTTTGTCAAACAAACCAATGGCCCAGCCGACTATTGGACAACCTTTCTTCCTGGCATCATCGTCTTCGGCTTAGGTATGTCGTTCACCGTAGCGCCGCTCACCGCGGCTGTAATGGGTTCTGTAGATGATCGTTTTTCGGGCACAGCATCTGGCATAAACAATGCCATCACCCGTATTGCCAACGTTTTCGCCAATGCTATATTTGGCGCTTTGGCAGTCTTGTTTTTTTCAGGAGCCCTATCGCAGCAGCTTAAACCACTGCCTGTTGATGCAAAACAAAAACAGACTATTATGGCTCAGTCAGCTAACCTTGGTAATGCCAAAATACCAGCCTCAATAAGGAAAAGTGATAAAGCCAAAATCGAAACCGCCTACCATCAAAGCTTCATCTCTGCTTATGCCAGCATCATGCGCATTTCGGCAGGCTTAGGTTTTTTGGGATCAATCATGTCCGTCATTTTTATCCGGAATAAGGCCATCAAGAAGTAAGAAGCGGTTTATTGCCTAACTTTTTTACTATCCACGGCAATGTTAATCCTTGCCCAATTAAAGACAATAATACCACTCCGATCGAAAGGAAAATGATCTCATTTCGCATCGGAAAAGGGGTGCCGTTTTCCAAAGTTACAGGCATGCCTATCGCGATAGCCAACGAAACTATGCCACGCATGCCCGACCAAGTAATGATAAAGCTTGTTCTGAAATCTAACAAAGCCTCTTCACTAATTTTACGTTTACCCTGAAATGCTTTTTGCAGGTTGAACTGCTGAAGATAAACCCTAACCAGGCGGATCAGGATGGTTACTATAGTGATAATAGCCGCATAACCTATAAATGGCCACACTTGCGCAGGTGCCATATGCTTCAATACTAATGGAAATTGTAAACCGATCAGCAAAAAGATAAGACCATTAAGCAAGAAAGTGATCACCTCCCAAAAATGCCGGGATTGCTCTTTAAACTTTTCGGGGAATTTTTCCCGGCTCAACCGCGACATACCCAGGCCTAATACTACCACACCTATTACACCAGAAACATGAAAATGCTCTGCCACAAGATAAGTTACAAAAGGCATCAAAAGCAACAGACTGGCTACTACCATGGCATTGGTGCGAAAATAGCGCAAAGTATAAGCCAATAATTTACCCATAATTATACCAACCACAAAGCCACCACCCAAAACCAATACAAATTGCATTGTAGCTTTCAAAAATACAAAAGCAACGCCGGTAACGGCTGCTACTGCAAAACGATAAGCTACCAATGCGGATGCATCGTTAACCAGACTTTCGCCCTCAAGTATGGTTACGGTTTTGTGCGGTAAACCCAACCCTTTAGTAATTCCCATGGCGGCTACAGCGTCGGTGGCGGAGAGAACGGCACCCAGTACAAATGCTAGCGGCCAGGTCATCCCGGCAATAAGGTAATGCGCAATGATTGCTATACCCGCGGTTGTCATAAATACTAAACCTATGGCTAATGTGCTTATTGTATTGCTGTTGGTTTTAAACTCCTTAAATGAAATGTTAAAGGCGGCATCATACAACAACGGTGGCAAAAAAAGCAGCATGATGATTTCCGGATTCAATTCAATATCGGGCATAGCGGGTATAAAACCAACACTAATACCTACCAATAATAACAATACAGGAACCGGAAGTTTGATTCTGTCGGCTATGCCACATACCCCGATCATCAGGGCCATAATAAGTAATATGACAGTATAGTTTTCCATTGGGTATTTGCAAAGTAATCATTGTATGCTGCTTTTCCAAAATATTGTAAATGGCCTAAGTATTTAAACTATGAATGAAATAATAGAAAAGCTTGTTGGTAGATCCGTTAAGTAAATGCTATTTTTCAGATCGTTCCTGTTAAAGAACTAATAGTTTATCGGATAATGTTTAATTTTAAATATGTGGAATAAAACCAAAGTAACCGAGCTATTTGGAATAGATTACCCAATATTACAGGGGCCAATGGGAGCAGGCTTTTCAACTCCAGAGTTAACGGCTGCCGTATCTAACGCCGGCGGATTAGGCAGCCTGGGTGCTTATACTTTTACGCCCGATCAGATCAGGGAGGAGTGCGATAAAATATCCAGACAAACCAATAAACCTTATAATATCAATTTGTGGGTATCTGATGTAGATGCAAACTTAACTAATTATTCACATGAGAAGCTCACTGAAGTAAAAGCGCTTTTTAAACCTTATTTTGATGAGCTGAGTATTGATATGCCTGACTTGGATCTGAATATACCTTCAAAATTTGAAGCTCAGGTGGAGGTGGTTTTCGAAGTAAAACCAGCGGTTTTTAGTTTCATATTCGGTATCCCATCAAAATATATCTTTAACGAATGCCGAAGATTAAATATCAAAACCATAGGCGCGGCCACTACGCTTGATGAGGCTTTGATATTAGAAGAGGCTGGTGTAGATGCCATAATAGCAGCCGGTTTTGAGGCTGGTGGGCACAGACCTTCATTTTTGAAGCCTGCCCTGGAATCATTAACAGGAACATTCGCTTTATTACAACAGTTAAAGTATAAAATTAAAACACCCATTATTGCAGCCGGAGGTATAACTGATGCCAAGGGTATTACCGCGGCGTTTACTTTGGGCGCGGATGCTGTTCAGTTAGGAACGGTATTTTTGGCCTGCGATGAAGCGAATGTTACACCAGCTCATCGGGCTTTGCTTTTATCTGGCGAAGCAAAGCATACAGTATTATCCAAATCATTAACCGGGCGGTTTGGCCGGATGATCAGTAATCGCATAGCGGAGGAAATAACTAACACAACCGAAGTTTTACCGTTCCCATTACAGAACCGGTTTTTGGCACCTTTAAAAACTGCTGCCATAGCGCAGGGCAAAACTGATCTGGTAAATTTTTGGTCGGGACAAAATGCCGGCAATTTAAAACACACCAAAGCCGCCGAGCTTATGCATTCTTTAATAACGGAAACCGGTCAAATATTTAATCAAGAGCATTAAGTCATATTTTTTTAATTGAGGCTAAGATGCTCTGCATTTTTTGATGAGTATTTTTGGTGCTCATCTCATGTTTAATAGTTTGCAGGCAGTGCCGGCATAAACAGTCTGTATAAGTGAGCCGTGTGTATTCCCATTCAGTATCGGTAAAGGCCAATCCGCTGCATTGGCATTGTAAAATGCTGCCTACTTTGCACTCAAAGTGAATATTACAACGAGGGCAGTGTTTAGATTCGTGTTGTGCCATAGGTAATTAAAAGCCGGGCGGTTTTAGCCGCCCGGCGGATATTGATTTTAAGCGTTAACGGTTTCACGCATGGTTTCGGCAGCCGCTACCATTTCTATTAAAGCTTTTTTGGTTTCGTCCCATCCACGGGTTTTTAAACCGCAATCGGGGTTTACCCAAAGCTGGCTTTCGGGTATTACTGCTTCTGCTTTTTTCAACAGATATATCATTTCTTCCCGGTTAGGTACACGCGGCGAGTGGATATCATAAACACCTGGCCCAATCTCGTTCGGGTACTTAAAATCGGCAAAAACATCCAGCAACTCCATTTGTGAGCGTGATGTTTCGATGGTGATCACATCGGCATCCATATCAGCAATGCTTTTAATAATATCATTAAACTCCGAATAGCACATGTGTGTATGTATCTGGGTATCGTCCTGTACGCCACTTGCCGAAACGCGAAAGGCTTTAACCGCCCAGTCTAAGTAAGTTTGCCAGTCGGCTTTGCGCAATGGTAAACCCTCGCGTATAGCTGGTTCATCTATCTGGATAATTTTGATGCCCGCTTTTTCCAGATCAACCACCTCATCGCGTATAGCTAAGGCAATTTGCGTGCACGTTACAGAGCGCGGCTGATCATTGCGTACAAACGACCATTGCAAAATGGTTACCGGTCCGGTGAGCATCCCTTTCATCCATTTTTTTGTTAAGGATTGCGCATAAGCCGACCATTTTACCGTCATCGGTTCTGGTCTTGATACATCACCATATATAATGGGAGGTTTAACACAGCGGCTGCCATAGCTTTGTACCCAGCCATTTTTTGTAAAGGCAAAGCCATCTAATTGCTCACCAAAATACTCTACCATATCGTTGCGTTCAAACTCACCGTGCACCAATACATCCAAGCCTATTTCTTCCTGCCATTTCACCGCTTTTTCAGTTTCCTGTTCAATTAACTGATTATATTCAGGTTCGGTGAGTACACCTTTTTTAAATTTGGCACGCCAGCTCCTTACCTCTGTAGTTTGCGGGAATGAGCCAATAGTGGTTGTTGCAAACAATGGCAGTTGCAATAATGCTAGTTGTTGTACCTTCCGGATAGAAAAAACCGAATGGCGTTGCGCGTCTGTATCGGTAACGGCGTTTATCCGTTGTTTAACTGCCAGATTATGTATCAGCGTTGAGCTTTTGCGGTTGGCATTAGCCAATACGTTTTCTGTTAATTGACGCTGGTTGGCAGTACTATCTAAAGCAATATTTTTAATTAATACAACCTCTTTTACTTTTTGCCTGGCAAAAGCCAGCCATTGTTTTACCTGTGCTGTCATTATGGTTTCATTGTCCAGGTCACAAGGGGTATGTATCAATGAGCACGACGGTGCTATCCAGATACGATCGGTCCCTAAATTTTGAACGGCTTTGG
>Ga0116227_10003789_pt1 | contig 33318 bp, 26 predicted proteins | sample S1TSphgellanicum_FD_89693 | JGI IMG/M metagenome (GOLD analysis project Ga0116227, IMG submission 89693) | Host-associated microbial communities from peat moss isolated from Minnesota, USA - S1T2_Fb - Sphagnum magellanicum MG | ecosystem: Host-associated > Plants > Peat moss > Unclassified... | reverse complement strand
TTCTTGTTATTTTTTTATATATCATTTTTTCTCTATATTTGGGGCTTTTAAATCTTTTTTTTTTTTTTTTTTTTTTTGCATGGTCGTTTTGTATTGATCAATCCTTTCTAATTGAAGATTAGCATATAACACCGTCAAGGTAGCTATATCCTTCTCCAAAAATAAGTCCATCACAACTTTCTACATTGCCATAATGGCCTTTGGAATGGGCCAGTTTTCCCTTGTGACCTTTTGCTTCTTATGAAAAGACCCTTTAGAAGTTGACCCAGTTCTAGATTTTTTCTCCTTTGAAGATTCTTTTTGAAGGCACTTAGATGTATGGTCTTGAAAAAAATCTTGGGTAGGACGCTTAGACATTGAATTAGACATGTTGCCCACACACCTAAACTCCTTTCACCCACAACCCCTGCCTCCCAAGCAGGAATTGCTAGTTTCAATTGTAGTCTTGCAAGGTTGAGGTAATCAGGCAAAGGAACCCCGTAGTACATAGTGTCCTCACCTTTTTTTCCCACTTCCCATGTTGCATTGAAGTTTTTCACATTGATTGGAAGGAAAAGATCAAGAACCCATTATGGCAAATGAAGAGAGGTGGAAGAGATGATACAATAGGATGGTAATGGCCAATTTATACTTAAGTTTGAATTTGTTGAAGAACTGGAGTTTAAGTTGATTGCGAATGCACTTTCCCATCATTTTAATGCAATTGAATTTCAATCACAACCTGTCCATAGAATGACCAAAATTCAACCAACACCTTTTGGACAAGGGCAATTGTTCATTGGGACAACTAAAATTTGGTCACATTTTTTAGACAAGGCCGATTGTTACTTAGATAAAGGTGGAAAATTTTAATCACATTCTAAAACAGGGATGATCGTTCGCCAGGTTGGCCAAAATTTGGTTGCATTCCTTGGATAGGGCCAATCGCTACTTGGACAGGGGTGGAAAATTTTGGCGCATTCTTGGATAGGGGGGATCACTCGTCGAGCCGACTAAAATTTGATCGCACTTTTTAAATAAGGCTGAATGTTACTTAAATAGAAGTGGAGAATTTCAATTGCACTTTTGGATAGGTGATTGGCTTTTGGATAGGGGTGGACAAATTCAGTTGCATTCCTGGACAAGGGCAATCACTACTTGGATAAAGGTGGACAAATTCGATCCATCCATGTCATGATTTGGACGATTGAAATTAGTTACATGATGTAACAAAATATTGAGATCAATGTAATTAATTAAATGGACAGCTAATGTCACAACCCTACTTTGAAAGAATGTGAGGATGAAACTCACATTCCCAAAATTAGGACTCCAAAACTTCAAAGTTCGATTTCAGGGGTCAAAACACTTTGCATTGGAGCATTCTTTAAATCATTAGAAAGCTATCAAAGTGTAGATGTCGAAAATGGGCTCGCATGGGCCATTTGGACATCTGTAGCATACGTTATGGCAAAAAGAAGGGCCTGGAGTCAAATTGGCAGTTTGACTCCCGACCACTAAAAGTCGGGAATCGACCCGACCCTGGTGTGTGTAGGTGGAGTGCAATACACCGTTAGAAAGCTCTCAAGGAGAGCTACAAATTTGCTTTAAACCTCATCCCAATCAGAGGTCTGGATAAAGAGTTATGACCTTGTAGAGTCCCGGGAGTCCAAACCGGGATAATTTTGGGACTCCTCCTTTGAAGTCCTAGGATAAAAAGCCATTCGGATGTAGGTGCCGCAGAGAGACGCAGAAAATACTATGTGGGGGAAGGTGGTGGCTTCCCTCGAGTCCAGGCAGTGGTGAGTATTGTGAGTCCAGGGTTGCCCGTGGCTTATCCTAGCACTAAAGGTGCTCCAGAAAGTTGAACTAACCAACTTGTTGGTTGAGTTGATGTAGGTTCAAGTAAGCAACTAAAGCTTGTCACTCTTCCTAGTCCCATCCTGGAGCTTTAGCACACCCCTCTACCCCTTCTAATGCTAAGAGCTGAGAGCGTGCCCCAAGTTCATCATAATTCCGCTGTTTGAGTAACTTAGACCCATCTTGGTTCTAACTAGGAGCTTGGGAGTGCGTCAGTTAAAATTTCTTTATTTATAAAAAAATCCAACATAATTTTCTTGTTGGGACATTTTATGGTTTCATCATTTAATTCTCTTTTAATTCTTCAACCAAGAGTGCATGTGTTAGCTCAACATGGTAATTTTTTTACATAATCCACATGTGTTATGTTCGCAAGGGTAATTATTTTACCCCTTATATAATAATTATTGTATTTAGTCTAATTTAACCCTAGGTTGACCTAAACCAATGTGACATATGGTTGCATTGTTGTTTAAATAGATGTGACTAACACGATGTGACAAGGCTGACATTGATAACCCTATCTTTTGTTTTTTTACTGTCCCATAATTGTCCTGACGCAATTATCATCCTATAATAGTTATTGTTTTAGAACAGCTACCATCCTGCAATAATTACTATCCTACACATATTATCATTTATAAACTTGAATGAAGATTCATAGTTGCCTGGAGACCTATGGTTTCTGCTTACCATCTATAACATTTACATACTAATATATATATTGTTATTTATTATCTATAGCCCCTTTACAAACCTTTTAGTTGTGATGCTTACCATTTGCAACAACATTACTTTCCCTGCAAACCTCAAATCTCAAGTCTACCTCCTTATTGCTACCTTCTAATGGTAGCTACCATCTTGTGGTAGAGTGTATTTTTTACTCTAGAAACAACCACAAATAGTAGATAATTTTTTTAATCTTATAAAAAAAAACATAATTAATATATGAATACAACAAAACTCTATATAATCCTAGTATGTATTATCCCTATATTTCCTTCATATTTTAAATAAAACAAAAAACATCAACAAAGAGCCATGAAAATAGATCAACTATTTTCCATTACAATGATAAAAGTACATTCTACTTCCATACTCTCTTCCTCTCACTCCAATGTCATATACACACTTCTTCCTTAAGAAAATCCTCTTAGTCACATCAAATTTAGAATTGTGATATTTTGAATACAGAGCAATGATTCATAATCCCTTCTTATCCTCTTTTTAATCCCCCTTCTCTTATATCACACAAGGTCCACATGCGTTCCATGAAAATAAGCCTTTTTTATCCTTATTATAATCCTTCCACACTTCCCATTAGTTGGTTGGATAACAAATACCAATTCTTATTATTTTTATAAATCCCCATGTGATTAGTGAATTGCCACCAACCATTCATCTACCTAATTTTGTTAATTTCATCCTTTAGTAAAGATGATAAGCCACTACCACTAGTAACCTTTTAGTTACTAGGATGCCCATGGCACTAATTAGCTTAAGAATTTATACCCTTAACAACTCACATATTGGTTAAGTGTCAAAAGGGTATTTCAATACTAAAGTTGTACCATGGTTGTTTTTATATGGGCGTCAATATTTTTGCACACTCCTTTAATCCTTCATGGTTGGACAAATTCTTGTCTTTTAACTTGAAATATGCATTTATGTTTAATGAAAGTCCAATTTCTTGGCAAAGCGAAAAACAATTTATAGTGGCTTGTGAGCCATATTGATGTAACCATGTGCGATAGACTTAATTTTTAAAAGTTGCATCAAGGATATTCAAATTTGGTAAGGTTATTAGGGGGTTTCAGTAGCTTCATGTTAGAATAAGAAATGATAAGTGCACATGGTTGCTGGGGGGGTTGTTTTCTTTTTTGAAATATGATATTGGATGAATAAGGTGTTTGGTTAGTTCTTTTTTTTCAACAAAAGGCTAGTAATCATAGTTTTAGAACATTAATTGTGTAATTAGGGGTGAGAAATCTTTAGAGGGTTAGGGTTAAAAGTAGACACCAAAATTCGTAATGTTCAACAAAACATTGGTCTTGTTCTAATATTTAATGGGTAACAAGGATGTTTGAGATTCATAAACAGTTGAAATGGTGTCAATGAAAGGTCCAATGCCTATAAGCCTTATAAGCATAAGACTAATTCGAAACAACTTAACAATTAAATAAATAATGTGATAGGGTGGCAATGGCAACATGAATTTCATAATGAATGAAACATTTATTCAAATTATGGATAAGTTCAACGAAGAGCTGCAATTACATGTTGAGTTTTGGATTATGCCATAGTGATAGTGTCGTGACACGTAGTGTCGTGACGTACGATGTTATAAGGGTGTAAATCCATAGAAAACTTTACTAAACAAAAATATTAAAACCAATCAAAGATAAAAATTAATCAACCAAAAAAATATGCACACACACATATATCCAATGCACAAAAAGAGGCTAAGATGAAATTCTCATGTATTGAATTGCAAAGAAGGAAAGAACATGTAATGTATGTAGACGGTGGTTGTGCAATAGTCGTCGTGAGCATTTAGAAATCCAATCTAACTATGGAGGAAACTTTCTTGACAAAGGAATTCGAGAAAAAACAAAAAAACAAGGGAAGGGCTTGACCTTTTATACAACCGCCAACAAACTGAAACCTTAAGCACCTAATAGCATATAGTCACCTAAGAACGTACATTAATTTTAAAAGGCATGATGGACATGCCCGTAACTGGCCATCATGTATGAGGCCATGTATATGCATGAAAGCTGTCATGACGTGTAGTGTTGTGATGTACGGTGTCATAAAGGTGTAAATCCATAGTAAACTCTACTAAACAAAAAAACCAAAACCAATCAAAGGTAAAAACTAATTAACCGAAAAGAGATGCATGCACACATACATACAATGCACAAAAAGAAGTTGAGATGAAATCCTCATGTATCCCCCCCTAGACTTGAATCGAGAAAAACGTGGCATGGTCTAAGTAGAAATCAAGGTGCTATAGGAGAACATGATGAACAACACCAAATGCCGGTAGGAACTTGAGTGAGCTTCAACTTGAAGCAGAATAGATGATATCCACCATTATAGTTATCGCAAAACAACATTTGATCAACATCGTCTATCTTTTAACATACTTGACATGGACAGTCAAGTGGAGGAATCCAAATTGACGTGATGATGGTAGGATCTCAATTCGGCAAGTGGTAGGGTGCACAATTTTTGGAATGATCTCGAATTATGTGTCTGTCCGCTCCTTGAAACTCTAACATACCTGAAGGCTTGATCACCTTAATCCTCAAGATAGTGCGATCGGAAGAAGTGTCTAGAATATCATTAAGTCATTGCTTGAGATACACAAAATCACCAATATCAAATCATTTCACCTTAGGTTTGTAACTACCACCTTGTGTGTGTGCATACCGTAAGGTGTCTCGATGTTGTGTAATGGACAAGTTCTCCATGGCCATGGGCATAACCCTCCTGAATAGAGTAACCTTCTCTGCAATGACCCTAGCCCAAGTGGTTGGGGAGTTTAAGTCCACAACTTGGTCCATTTGAGCAACAATGGAAGAAGGTGGAATGGGATGTCTCCCAAAAAGCAGAAAGTAGGGAGAGAAATGAGACAAAGAGGCGTGTTTGGACATCCTGTAACCCATGGCAATGTAAGGTAGGGCCAGGTCTCAATTTTCTTTGTTCTTAATGAAGCAAATCTTTCGCAGTCCTTTCTTGCATGTTTGAACCATCCTTTTTACAAGGCCATCATTAGCTTGGGGATGATCCCTTGAAGTTCGACGATGGTCAATGAGAGCATGATCAAATAGGTCTTGGAATTCCTCCTCTAAATTCTGATCCTTGATTAGTGAGGCACTTAACACAAGCCCCAAACCTACTTAGAACTTGTTGTAAGAAAACCTGGCTGGTGCTATGTGATGATTTGTCCAATAGCGCAATAAGTTCGACCCACTTTGAAAAATGCTAAAAAATAATCATGATGTAGACATTACCCCTAGAGGTTTGTGGTAATTTTCCAGCTAAATCACATGACCAGTGATAAAACATGCCCTAAATAGGGAGTGGAGAAAGCATGAGCTGTTGAGAGGAGAAGGAAGTTCTCACTCTATCACATTGTTCACACCTAGCAATGACATCTCGGACTTGAACATACATACCTCTCCAATGGTAATGAGGAGTGAGAAGGCTATAAGTACGCTTAATTCCAAAGTGTCAAAGCTTTGAGTGTACCTTCGGAATAAAAGCAAGCCATTCATGTGGTGGAGGAACCACTTTGTCACCTTGTGGTAAGCATTGGACAAAATGATTGTCCTTCCATGAGTAATGTTTGAACCATTATTGTGTACGATCCCACTGCTTTGATGTAAGTTGGGAAAGGTATTCCCCATGCTAAAGAAACCTCAAAGTGTCATAGTCTTCACATGTATCCACAATGGGATGCTCAACCAGGTTATATTACAGTAGTGCAAAATAACTAGATGCATAAGATATATGTATTGTTGAAATCTAGTCGAAGTTTTACCTGGCTTTTGAAAAATCTTCAAAGGTAGTGAGGGGTCTCCGCAACATGGTATCCACATTCTGATGTGTAATATTAGGTTGGTGAATAACTTTGAATTCATCTTCCTGAAGTATAAACGCCCAACAAGCTAACTTATCATTAAGCTTATCGTTGGTCATCAACCACTTAATAGGCTAGTGGTTGGTATACAAAGTGAACTTAGTGTCATAAAGATAAGGCTTGAAATGTATGACGGTCCATATAACAGCAAGACACTCCCCCTCGTATGAAAAGTAATTGCTCTCAGCCATTTTGTTACTTCAGGATGCATAGGCGATAATATATTCCTTGCCTTCCTCATTAAGTTAGGCAAGAATAACACTAATACCAAAAGCACTTTAATAAGTGTGTAGAATGAAGACCTTGTTGAAATCAGGTCTTCCCAGAAGGGGAATTTTGAAAGCTTTTCCTTGAGTGTGTTAAAAGCTTCATGAGCCTTTTCATTCCATGTCCAAGCAACATCATGTTTTACCAATGCATAGAGAGGATGAACAATAATACTAAAGTCTTGGACATAAATCTTGTAGTAATTACATATTCCGATGAAGTTCCCCAAAGTGTGAACATTAGTGGGATTGGGCATCTCCAAAATGGCTACTATTTTGGCCCAATGAGCCATAATACCATTTGGCAAAATTTTGTGTCTAAGTAAGATTACTAAGGTGATAACAAACTCACATTTTTTAGGATGGATCTTCATATTGACTTTGTGGAGCCTCTTGGATAACTCCTCAAGATGAGCCAAATGTTGTAGGAGACCTTTGTTATGCATTAGGACGTTAGCTATGTAGCACTTTAAGAAACCTACCCTTTTGAGAACCTGGTCCATGATTCGTTGAAAGAAGACAGGTGCATTCTTCAATCCAAAAGGCATCACAAGCCATTCCCACAACTTATTACTTCCATGGAATGTCGTTTTTTTGTGATCCTTCGCAGCGAACACAATTTGGTTGAAGCTTTATTTCAAATCCACAATTGTGAAGATGTTTGAATCTCCAATGCTATTAAACAGTTCTTTAGGGATGGGCATGGGGTACCTGTCCTAAGGTGTAACTAGGTTCAAAGGCCTATAATCCCCGCACATCCTTTTTTCAGTCCATAATCTAGCTGAATTTTTCTTTGTTGGCATTACTGTAGCGGTTGTGAAATTAGAACTTGATGGCTAAATGAGACCAGCTTCATGGAGTTTTTTGCATCTTTCATCTACCAATTCCCACTCATGTTTGTTCAACCTATGCCTCCTTCAATAGACGGGTGTCTCATCTATAAGGTCTATAGAGAACTGCATGGTGTTACACCTACCTAAATCTATCATTGAGAATGCGAACACATTTTCATACTTAATTAACAAATTTGTGACCTAGAATCTCTCCTTCTTGGTGAGCTGGTTCCCCATAACGAAAGGGTAGTTGCAAACACATGGAATGGAATTGGAAAGTGTGTTTAAAGAATTTGGTGCATTAGGTTTTCCACTATCCAATTGTGCAAATTCGTAGAAGGTTATAATTGTTTCTCCAAAAACTGATGTACCTCTAGGTGTATAAAAAACAACTTGAATCAAATTACATGGTACCTCTTCTCCCCCAATACTAAGAATGAAATGTAAAGTGTTGGAGATAGGCAAGTGTACTTGGTCGGGGTGGCATGTGGTCGCATGGCCAGAACTACAAGCTGATTAAATCAGTGTTGGTGTTGTGTACATTTGAAAGAATACACATGTTACCAATAACCATGTAAGGGAATTTAGGTCCATGCTTATCCCCAGTAGAGCGTTACGCTCCAATCTACTCACTTTGATGTGACTAGTAGTGTAAATTTGGAACCCCATAACCCTTTCTCTTTCTTTTGCACTTGGTTCATACCAAGTGGCTGAAGCATGACGACATACCAAGCTTGGTCCATCTCCCTGAAAGGCGTGTGCTCATGGGAAGGAGACAAAGGTGGGCTAAGCACCTCTTGGTTTTCCTATTATGTTTGCAAGAAACCAAAGAGGTTTCTTTTGCCTTATAACTAGTTGGCAGGAGCTCTGATCATTGAATATGTGAGAAACCTGCAAGTTGGGTCTCTGATGGTGTATCTTAGAACCAATTGTAGAATCAAGAGTGGTGCAAGGTTGGTCCACCAGTTACGCAATCGGTGTGCATAAGAACCGCATTATGCCGCTTCGAGTAGACGTGGCTTTCTAAGGTAATGCTTGACTAATGTGTAGTGCTTTTAAACTTTCTCCCTTTGGTCAAGCTGAAAAAGGGTGTTTTCAATTACATAACCAAGCGTAAGAGAAATGGATTGAGCCCATGTGATTAATTGTACCATGTTTATGAAGAGATTAGATCTTTTGTCACTCAAGCTTTTTCCAAATGTAATTGCTAAAAATCCTTGACATTCCTAACCTAAAATGATGAGGTCCACAAGGCCAAGTAATTCCATATGCTTCTTTGGAATTAGTTATATGTTAAAAGGCAAAAACGTGAAACTGGCCTTCCATGCGATGGTTGCAAACTATTGTGAAAATCTGGCTGTGAGTTCCATCATTTTTTACGTCGCCATTTACCTTACAATAGGATCAATGTTTACGTAGAAATATCTCCAAACCACCATCCCTAACTGTACTAGGGCTTCGAAACCTGTACCAATACCACCAAAGAGTTTTAGTAATGTAATCCCCACCTTAAGTGGTGTCCAGGTGATTAGATGACGAAGTATTGGCTTAATTGGTTTACCATGGCTCCTCATGTTCTCAAAACTAGACAGAGCTTTGACCAAAGGCTCGTGGGCTGCTTTGAACCTCTGTAAAACCTCTAGTCCGTGTTGAATGTCCGTAGGAACCACCTTCAAGCTTTTAATAGCTTGGGCGTAAGTTATCTTCTCCTCATCTCCCTCTATCCACTATGGCTAGCTTGTTGGATGTACGAAATGGTGTGTGCTTCCTTGAACATATAGTGGTGAGCCATAGGACTATGTTTTCATGTAAATCAAGGGGTATGTATCCAAGGTGGTGGCCATTAGTCTCCCAATCCACTCAGTAGTATGCATGTTCGAACCAATTGTCAATTGTGAATCCTGGTGGAAACAAGGCTGCTTACCTAATGAGCACATCATAACTGGTGGCATTGGTGAGTAAACATTTAACCTATAGGCAAAGCTCCTAATCTATATTTTCATTGAAGTTAACTATAATCAAATCCGAGCTCTCCCCAAATGCCTCCTTTATGTTCCCACTAACGATGCGAATGTGCCACATAGATTTTCGTAGTTTAGAATCAAGCATGCCCATCTTCTTAGCGAATTGAATTCCAAAAATGACTAGATGGGCACCTGTATAAAAAAATACCACTCTAGGTGTATGTCCTCCCACCTGGATTGTTGACTCAGTATTGTTGACAATGGTAATTTCGGTGGCAATGGAAGTTTTGTCACTAGGTACCACCTTTGGAAATGAGGAAAAGACTTTGTGAAGAGAATGGTTATCCACAACACCTTTGCTGAGTAACAAATCCATAAGTGAGGTGTTTTTCACTCCCTTCTGATATGTGAATGTAGAATCAAAAGTAGGAGAGCCCACTAGTTTAGCTATGTTAAAATTAGTGATTAGATTACAAACGTCATCTACAACACGTGAGCCAATTGAGTGTCTTTCTAAGGTATTAGATGGGACCTATGTAGCATGTGGATCAAGGATTAGTAGAGGACCTGATGTAGTGTTCAAGATATCTTCTAATACTACAATTATGTCCCTGGTACTTAGTTTCAAATCTTGAAAACAAAACAATGGTGTAGTCACAAGCTTTTGCGCCATTTCACGCATTTAAAGTTGGCATTCCATAAGTTGATCAATGGAAAATTGTGTGTTTTCTTGATGTACATGTTCTCCTAGGATACAAGAATTTGATGCCCTAACATCTTGTGGTGTAGTAGTCTCCTCCCCCCTCGCCAACAAGGTGCGTTCTTCTTCCGTGTTGAGAGGACGAAAAGATTGTGGCATGATTGCTCGAGCTCCTTTAGCCCTAATAATAGGACTTGAACCAAATGCGAGTCCATCAGTCTGAATTACCTACTTAGTGGTAAAAACTTTGGGTGCCACACTAGCCTCTTGTGCCACAAAGTAGGAAGGGCAAAAGGAAGTGGCAAATTTTGGTGTGAGACTATAATTGTGTGCACTGGAAAGAACATATTCCCTAACCATGGCATCATGTGGGAGGCCATAGAATGACCTAAGAGGTCCCTCTCGTGATCTTGAACCTTGTACAAGTTGGGCATGACTAGCAAGTTGGGAAGATTTTTTTTTAGATTAGCAAGTTGGGCTTTTAATGATTCAAGTTCATTTTGGAAAGTTTGAACTTGAGCGGCATGGGCTTGAAACACCTCCCTCTTATTAACATTTTGCTTTTTCTTCTTAGCATTCTTACTGGAATTACCCTTAGTGGCAAAAGCCTGAATGGAAGGTTGAAGTGCTTCGACTTTTGGTTGAGGGGTAGTGGAAGATGCTGGCAAATTTTGCCATGGTAATCAAAGTTGTTTCCGTTGTGAGAACTTGGCAAAATAAATAACTTCCTAGTGTCCCTCTTTCCCACAATAATCACAAAAGAGATCCTCGGAAGGAATGTTGCATTCATTCGCTTTGTGGGCAAGATTACCACAATAGTTATAAGAAGGTAGGATGGGTGCAGCTAAGTGCACTGCTTTAACCCTTGAAAAAGAATGTGATGATTTGGTTGGCATAGCTGGTGGAGGATGAGGTGTTGAACGTGATGGAATCTTCATAGTATTGGCCTCATAGTGTGCATGAGCTAGTTCCAACTTTTTAAAAATGTTGTACATATCCAACAAATTCTACGAGTTTCCAAATTCTGCAAAAAATTCGTTGCAAATCCTACGCATGTAGTGTCGAAATACCTTCCAATGAACGAAAATACCGATGGGCAATTTCCAAGTTTTTGGTGCTCTAAGTATCATATTTAAGCTTGAGAAGCCTCTTGTAGAGCATCTTGAGGGTTTCATCCTTTTATCAAGAGAAGGTGGTGAGCTGTAGAATTTTTTCAAAACTCTTCATCGAAAATTCCAACTCAAGAACTCGAAAGAATTCCCTCACTAGATCAACAAAAGCTAGTGCATCAATGGTGGGAGGATTGTTTGCGGTAGAAGCAATGAGTTGTTGAAGAGAAAAATTTATTGAAGTAGGTACCGAATTTGGATTATTGTGTAAAGTCCCATGATGTGCAATGGTAGCTTGAAGTGCAGCTTGACAAGCGATGGCAATGTCTATGGCATGAACTGGATTAGGATTTGGGTGATGCCCAAAATCCTCGGAGAATGTTGTTCGTAGACATCCAATGCCTCATAATGCACATAACGAACCAGTTGTTTGAATGCAAATGCCTCGGTGTAATTAACGCCATACTTGAGTTCTAATTCATAAACCATAGTTGAGAAAGTTGCTTTGAATTTCTTCAAAAAAATGGTACTTGGCCTTCCGCTGAACTTTTCAATTCTCCTAAGGGAACTCCTGACCTCCATGGCATATATGGGTGTAGAGGTCATGGCTTGTAGCAGAATATACGGTGATGGTGTGAAAACAGGTCCAACAGCAAGCATACCCCACTAATTAACCCCTGCAAATGGACTCTGATGTACCGTTGATGCAGTGTAACCTGAACCTGCATTATTGGTAAGAGTTGTACTAAATGGTAGTGGTGTTGCAAATGCTTGATGGTACCGCTGTGAAGATCATGAATTTAAAGAAATCGGCTTAAACGATTATGTGTTATTTCATAGCTGATACTTGGGCTCTGGCTGAACGATAATGCTTTCATCATCTGAGGACATGGTGTTGTCCCATGCCCCAAAACTTTGTAACAATATAGAACACTAACTACAAAGTTCTAACACAACGTATGGTTTGAAGAATACGGTGTGTTAACGGGAATGAACAACAACTAACGGAGGTCGGACGAACGTCAAATAGAGGTCGGATGAAGGTTGAACGGAAATTAAATGGATGTTGGACGGAAGTTAAATGGATGTCGGACAAAACGGTAAAACGACAAGATGTCAAAGCAATAGAAGAACAGGATGGCAGGACGACATCACAGCCGGACAATAATCAAACGGAATTGGACAAACATTCGATAGAAGTCCAATGAACATTAGACAAAAGTCGAAAGGAAGTCCGATGAATGTTGGACGAAAGTCTATGGACGAATGTTCATGATCTATGGATGGACGTTGGATGTAATGACTCACGACTATAGCGGCTGGTGGCTATAATGGCCGATGACTACGATGGTCAGTGGCTACAATGGTTGACAACTGATGCGGTCGACCACGCAATGGATGGTGATGCGACAGTTAACGACTGCAACAGTTAACCACGCGATGAACGATGACACAATGGTCGATGACTACAACACTCCTAAGCCTTGCAGCAAGGCCCAATGCTACAATGTAGCTCGTAACGCTGCTACGATGGCTGACGTTACAGTGTAACATCCATAAGCAAATTTTGGGTTTTTTTTTTACTTCATGCTGTAGCAAGAGTCTTTGAAGCGAATGCCTCTGCGTGAGAGAGAATGTGTCTCTACGCAAAAGAAAGTGAGAGAGAGAAAGAAACCCCTCCAAGATACATCATTCCCTCGATCTTAGCTCTATTGGTTAGTAGAAATGTAACAACACAAGCTCCCTGCGGTAGTAGTAACACCACCAACAACAGTAGTAACACTAACAGCAACACCAACGCCAACACCAGCAACACTAACAGCAACACTAGCAATAACACCAGTAAAAGAAACTCAAGAACTCAAAGCCAAAAGAAGTCTACATGTCGCAACTGTAGCTTTGCGTTTGCGACCAAGGCAAGGGCTTGCAAGGTTACGGGCCAAGAGGGAAGTCGGGGGTCACACTTCATGTTCTCGGGAGTGCAGGAGAGTGTGAGGGAATGAACCTTCACACTCCCAAGGCAATTCCCACTTGGGGAGTTGGAGTCCCCGTGGACTCCCAAATTTTTAAGGAACAATTACATGGGTCAAAACCCATTAGATTGAGGAATTCTTTATATCATTGGAAATCTATTGAAATGTAGACGTCTAAAATGGGCTTGCATCACCCATTTGGACATCTGAAACATAAGTTATGGCCAAAAGAAAGGTCGAGAGTCAAATTGGCAATTTGACTCCCGACCACTAAAAGTCAGGAATCGACCCGACTTCCTTGCATGCAGGTGGCATGAAACATACCGTTGGAAAGTTGTCGATGAGAGCTATAACTTTGCTTTAGACCTCATCTCGATCGGAGGTCTGCACACAAAGTTATGGGGCTCCAAAGTCGACAATTTTGGGACTCCCACTTGGGAGTCTTGGAACAAAAAAATCATTTGGATGTGGGCCTCATGGAGAGGCACAAAGTATGCTATAAGGGGGAAGGTGGTGGCTTCCCCTAAGTCCGGGCCGTGGTGAGTCTTATGAATTTGAGTTTGCTCGTGGCTCATCTTAGCACCAAAAGTGCTCCAACTATGCACTAACCACCTTGTGTTGGTTTTGTGCAGGTTCGTGTGAGTAGTTGATGCTTGTCACTCTTTTTAGTCCCATTTCGAAGCTCCAACATGCCCCTTTACACCATCAAGTGCTATGAGCCAGGGAGCGTGCCCCCCACTCTTTGTTCTTTCGATGTTTTCAGTTTGGATTCACATTTGAATCCATTAAGGAGCTTGGAGGTGCGTCACTGTCACTTTCCACATTAAGCAATAGAGATTAGTTTTTCTAGAATTGAATTGCAAAGAAGGAAATAACATGTAGTGTATATAGATGGTGGCCATGTAATAGCCGCTGTGAGCATCTAATCTAATCTAACTATGGAGGAAACTCTCCTGACAAAGGAATTCTAGAAAAACTAAAAAAAGAAGGGAAGGGCTTGGCCTTTTATTCAACCGCCAATAAGATGAAACCTTAAGCAGTTAATAACGTACAGTCACATAAGAATGTATGTTAACCCTAAAAGGCATGATGGGCATGCCCGTAACTAGCCATCATATATGAGGCCATCTACGAGCATGACAATAATTCATAAATGTAGGAAATTTAGGATGTGTCAAATGGTGCGAACTAAGTAGTCCGCCTTACTATTAAGAGGGAGTTGGCGAATTGGATTACGCAACCAACGATAATGTCCAACACCGGGAATTAAAAACCGTGTGAAGATAAAAGTGTCTTTAGTTTCGTAACAACCTTCACAAATAGTTTCATGTTCATCACCAGAAGTGAGGTCGATTTGCAATAAAATCACCAAGGTGTGAGAATTTGGAAAAATGCGATAATACCAAGTTTGAGGGGGTTCAATTTCAAGATGAGTGCGCACTTTTCACAATTCGAGATTTTCATCACAAGGATGTTACGTTAATGTCAAATCTAAAGATGACTCTGGAGGCGGTTCTTCATTCACTTGTGCAGCTTAAGGCCTGTAAAACGTGGCCATACGTGATGCCATAATTTCAAGGAAAGGAAAAAAGATCTTTAATCAAAATCAAATTGGTAATGAATGTGTGGAAGACTTGTTACATCAAGATGCGTGGTTGTAATTTATAAGTCAAGGAAAAGGAAGGAAATGTGTAAGTAACGGCCTAGAACCATGGTAAAGTAAAACCTTAATATCAAAGGAAAATATGAAAATTTAAGTAAAATTCGTTAGGGGAAAGTGGGAAAAGGTGGAAAAGTGTTTTTCCTTCTCCTTTCATTGGCCACCAAACATTGGAACCTTCCATTGGTCACCAAGTTGGGATCTTCTTTCATTTCCTTCCTTTTTTTTCTCTTTAAAGGGTGAATTCGGATCATTTGGGGTTCTCTTTCTAGACATAATTTTCGATTTGAATCTTGAAAATACTTGTTCCTACAACCTTCCTTGGGAGGAAAAGAATGATTAGTCTTAGTAAATGGTGGAAAGAAGGAAAATAGATTGGATGATTGGAATTTTTTGAAAGAATGGAAGTGAGTAGGGATAATGTTGGGAGCTTGAAATCTTAAAAAGTTTCACAAACCCTTTCAGGTTTGATAGCATAACTTTTTACTGGTTTGGATGCAAAGCTTGGAATCTGGTAGGTAGATGCGCCTTGTAAGTAGCTTTTTAATGAACTAAAGCAAGCTAAATTTGAATAACGTATGTGATAGGAATAATATTTTAAGTGACTAGTGGTCTGCAACCAAGTTGAACTTTCTACCTTCATAAAACCCTCTCGAATTTGGTAGCACAACTTTTTACTAGATTGGGTGCAGAGCTTGGAATTTGGTAAATATATGTGCTTTGTGGTTAGCTTTCTAATGAGCTAAGGCAAGTTAGATTTGAATAACATATGTGATAGGATTAATATTTTAAATGACTAGAGGTCTACTACCAAGTTGAACATGGTGTTGAATCTTTAAAAGTTAGTTTAATGAGTGACAATTTAACATAAAATTTTAGGATTTGGAGTGTTTGAACTTAGAAAATATATCTATGAATTTTAAATCGTAAATGATGCATTTTTCCTTCACTAGTAGCATATGTACTTTCAAATATAGTCACTTCATAAAACTAAAAATAGGGGGACAGAAAGTCACCTCACGTGGTTCTTTTCTTAAATGAGGTTAAATACATTGTTACAATTGTTGTCACAATTTTTTTTGATGGTTTTGATAATTCTTGAATGATTATCGATTTCTTCAACAAGGTCATATTATTATTTTTTTGATAATTAATCCACCATTAATCAATTAAGAAAAATTATGTGGTTTCATGTTTAATTCAAACACATAAAATTTCAATACCATAATCTTCGAAAAAAAAATAAAAACAATGAAATCACTTTGGTTTTCACCTCTATGGAAGACATGTGGGTGGATATATTAATATAACCTTTACCAAATTCAAACATTATATGTGTTTTATATCTTTCATAGATTTTGTTTTTCATTTCTTGTAGAAGGGATGATTATATATATATATATATATAACCACATGTTTATTTGTGTTTGAGTTTCAAACATATGGATGAAAGGGGATTGAAAAAATATCATCCAAGTGTAAAAGTTACAATTGATAAAATCCTTTTGGACAATATTAAGAACCATGTTCCTAGGAAGGGTAATGATTGATATGTGATTGCCATCAATGGCTCCAAGTACAAAAGGTATTTTATGTTTATTCAAATTATATTACAATAGTCTTTATTTTGGCTTTTGTTGTCTTTTGGATATTTGGGGTTTTAAAATGGTTTTAATTGGTGTATAACATTCTTTAACAATTATTGAAGTTGTACCAATGATTAATTTGTAAATTGCATTACAAGCTAACAAAATATTTTCACTCCCCAATTTTGAATGTGTAATTGCAAGTTTAGTTTTTATTGGAATATGAACCCTCATATTTGTATATTTGTTTTACCAATTTTAGGAGCTAGTACTTATCATAAATACTTGAAAGTGTTTGAACTTATCTTCATATGTTGTCAAAACATTATATTTGAAAAACACAACAAAGAGTGTTGTTCCATAAATCACCTTGCTTTTCATAGCTTCACATCATTTTACTCTTCAAACTTCCTCTTTCCATGATGAAGAAAACATCATCACCAATGCAACACATTGTTCATTTACGACAAGTTGCTGCAATAACCAAATGTTTGTAATCACATGTTTGATGCCCATGAAAAAGACGAGGGTTACAAGAATGTTGTGCCTTCTTTCTTCCATGGGCTAGGGTTAGGGTGTAGAAAGAAAACAATCCTAAGAAGAAAGGATTTTTCAACAAAAATGCATATGATAAGAATGATATAAAGGAAAGAAATTGAAATGTCTGGTGCTGTTTCTTTCCAAGATTGAATGGCATTTCATTCTGTGCATTGTATGGGGGGGGGGGGAACTTGCATCAGATGTCAAAATGTGTGGTCAATGCAATTGGTCTTGATTGGATTTTGCTCAAACTATAAATTGTGGTCAATGCGATTGGCCTTGATTGTATTTTGCTCAAACTATTGTATACAGCGACAGAGGAATGAGGATTGCGGGGTTTCTGTAGCTCAGGATTGGCCGTCAGTCTATATAGGTGGTAATATCTAAGGTCATATTCCATACCAGTCTGGTACTGGTATGAGGCTGGTATTGCCTCAGGTGATACTAGACTGGTATGAACAGTATACATACCAGTACCATATACCTAGGTTGCTCCCTATATACCAGTACAAAACTGGTTATGACTGTGATCACGCTGGCCATGTCTGTTTTGATTTGGATGGAACTGACAAAACAGTTCCCATCAAAGTGTAGTTTGTGGATCTTTCTCTGCAAGTGCATCGATATTTCTGTGATATCTGCAAGCCGTTGAACACCATAAAATTTCTTGGTTAGGTCAACATCAAGAACTTTTCTGGCCCCACTTTTGACATTATCTTTGATCAGCTTGCAAGCCTTTGCTGATGAGCTACCAAGCTGGTCTAATGTGGTTGTTGCCTATGAGCAGCAGTCTGGGCAATTCAGACCACAAAAGTGGCAAACCCAAAAACAAGCTCAGGAAGTGCATACAGCCATATGAAAGTGGTTGGGTCAAAAAGTATCTGCAGAAGTAGCAGCAAAAACTTGCATGGTCTACAGGGCCTCAGTAACAGGAGCCTACAGTTCAGAGATTGCAAAATAGGACACCAATGGTTTTCTTGAAGGAGGTGCTTCTCTAGAGGGTCCAGAGGTCCAGAGTATGCCACCATTCTTGTCTGATTAACATCAAAGATCTTCAAAGATCAAGTGTAAGAGTGTGCTTTGCTTTTAGTCTGCATCACAAAATGCCCTTGGGCTATCAGAATTTCAGATTTTTCTTGATGGGCTATCAATATCCAACTGCAGCAAATACTGATACTTGTCTTCCAACCTTCTGTGTGCGAAGCAGATTGCATAGAGCAAATGGTTACTCATATACCCGAACAAACTCAATCAGCACATTGAACACCCGTCTTTGATTTCCAAAATGCTATTGTGTACAGTTGTGCCAGAATGAATGACTAGACCATTGAATCCAATCACTACAACAGCTCCCTGTTAGGAGGTCCTGCATCAAAAAAGGTGAGAGCAGCATGGACCTTGACAAACAGCACCTGCAAAACCCACTGACAGACTTTATGCCTGCCAAGTAACCTCTATGTGCAAATCTCATGATAGAACAGGGAGTTCCTGTCCTCTGATAAGCTTCTTCAAATATTGCTTCTCCTCATTGATCTGAGCCTTCTCCACCTTATTTCTGGGTTTGATTTTTCTCTTCTCTTCAAGAATCCACTGCAATATTTCACGTTGCTGTTCAGAGGATACAATTGGTTTGGGTGGTGGTGGTGGTGGAACCCTTTCCTGGGATGGTGTATTTGTGGGGGCCATAATGGTGGAAGGCGCTTGTTGAGGAGTTTCTTGTGGCTTTGCTATCTGAGCCTCAGGTTCTGTATCAGGTGCTTTCTCTGTTGTCTGTGGATTTGGCTTCCTCCCAAACAACACATATGCTGCATCATCCAAATGATTATATTACAATGATGATGTGCAAGGAGACAGATTGTGTTCTCCGACTGTTTGTCACATTATATTTCAAACATGACAACAATACCACACTTGGAGACCAGAGGAAAGTGGAATGACACAAAGTTTGCTACTAAGTATGGTAGAGAGAATACTGACCCCAAGGTTACCGCATCTGAGAGGGTGGAGACTGTCTAGCCTGCATGAAAAGGTTGTATGATCTTCCCAAGGTTTAAATCCTAGGCACCCACCTTTCTCTATGGAAATTGGTTTATCCACCAGCCCCTACTTTAGCTGGGTTGGCTATTGTAAGTATGGTAAAGTGGTAAATTGAACCCATAACCATGAGATGTTGTGGCCATTTCACAGTTGAAAATCACATGACACAGAAATTCATGCACATAGCAAAAAGGAATACAAACCCTAAAAACTCACTAACCTGGGATCAGTATAAAGTCAAACTATGACTTGAGACAGATGCATTCTTCCCATCAAGACTTGTTAAACAGCAGACACACAGAGAAGTGAAACAAGGACTCTGGGCATCTGACATTCTGTGAGGTACATGTAAGTGAGCAAATTGGTTTGCTCTTGCATGCCCTAAGGCAGACAAACCAGTAACTTGCATGCATAGTCTCAGTAAACCACTGGACTGTCAGGGCTTTGCACTCCCTTTCACCATTACTAATATGTTGTGTTCTTGCCAGTTGGGGAAGCCAGTTTGCAAAAGATTTTAGCTTCATACCTTGACAGCATATCTATACAATTGCAGAAAAAACCCAACAATAACACTTTGAATGTGACCAGTGTGTCAGTTCCAGAAAAACCAAAACTCACAAGAGAAGAATGAGTGTGGCCATAACCTTTTTAGCATGACTCACGAAGTACCAGATCATCACCTTCACCGTGAGTAGCAGTGCCTAGCTGCAATGAGTCCACACTTTGACTTCATCAGCACTGCACAGGGGATGTAGATAAGTAGATAATGATCTGCTGAAATTTCAGGCAAACAATTATCCAGAATCTGCATCCCAAGTTTCTGTCACATGCCCAGCAGCACTGGGAAGACTTAATCATGGTTTTGGCTAGCACTCGAAACAAAAAGCACGTAGCTAACATAGAGGTCAGCACTATATTTATATTCAAGCTGCAACATGCTTGTGAGGGTTAAGCATCATTTCATTTTAGTTTGTGCATCTACAAGTAAGAATCTAACTCTAAGGCATAGAGATGCACAAACTGTCTATACAGGCCTCACTGTGACAAAAGGAAGGGATGTCCAATCTGAACCAGGTAGGCCTCTTGAAAGTTTGTTAATATCACATTGATAAGGTGATTTTGCATTGATTGATCTCAAGAACTAGTGCAGAACAAACCCTGATTTCTGATCGTGACAACACAGGTGCCCATTTGATTGATCACAGACAAAGAGAGGCAATCGGACAGAAGCAAGTTGGAGCCCAACTGGACTGACACTAAATCATTGATCCTGTATCTTGATGATCTTGAGAAGACTGCACTAGAATAAATGTCACAGACAAGGTGCTACTGACATCATCATTTTTGTCTTGCCCTATATTTCTCCTGTACAGCATTCGCCCAGGTGTGAAAAAAAACGCTCACACCCTGGAGAAACTTGGGAGCCGATATACAGAGTGGAGGAAAACATAGAAGAGAATTTCAAGAGGTTGAGATCACGTTACCGCCAATTCCGAGGTTGACAAATAGAAGAGCCCCAGCTGCTCCCTTGTACCGACTCCAGAGGGAAGCCTTCTTCAAAGGTGTTGCGGTCGGCTGTCGCACAGTCGCCGATGGCACCGGATCTCCCTTCTCCCCACCTGATCAAGCCCAACACACAAATCGTGATATTGAGCATATTCCGTACAGAGCGCATTCCCAAAAAAAATGCTTTGCAATATTTCTACTCATAACAACTCCCAGAAACAAAACAAAAGAAGTTGTACAATATATCTGCTTCTGCTCACATTAAACCCATCATGAACTATAACTACTTTGTGCACTCTTTTGACTCAGAGCCAAAGAAGACACCATGGTTTCATTTATGAAAGCTGCATCAAAAACAACGCTGCTGCTGCTCTGTGTGTGTGTGGTCTGTGAACAACAAGCAAAATAAATTCCAACTGCATCATCCAACAAAGGGGTTTTGTACCCGGAGATTGCAGGCCTTTCTTGGGCTTGTTCACAAACAACTTGGGTGGGGTATGTGCCTCACTCATCCTTATGTGTCCCCCAGTATTGGTTTCTTCTTCAACGCCACTCTAGTTTTCTCCCTGCGATGATCGATCTACACCTCCTCTTCTCCACTCCTTGCGCGCTTTGCCTCTCTCTCTCCGCCTGTCGCTTCGAGAGGGAACAAGGAAGCGGCAAGAGGGAACAACGAGACTAGGTAACAAGTTGTGCCCCCATCCTTGTGGATGATGAATCATTCATCCACCAGGACACAGTCATCATCTATAAAGGATCGATAGATCTCTCATTTGATTTGACGATGTCAAAATCTATGTATGAAACAAGGTAGTTTGTTTTGTTTGTCACACTGAGATCTCTCAAACCGTGTCGCTTCATGCCGCGCTCTTGGTATCTTTGGAAAGCTCTTGATGAGTACAGGTACACCGATTTGGTTTGAGACTGTTTAGAGCTACAGTGTGGAAGCTAATGATCGTTGAACCATTTTCTCGATGAAAACTAAATAAAATCGAAATTGAAAATTTTATTGGAATTTGGAGGTGTTCTTCGTGTTGTTGGAAAGCCTTTGGCCAGTCAGATCTAATAGAGTTTATTTCACAATTTTCAGAGCTAAGGTGTGGAAGATATTGATTTTTGAGTGAATTTTGGTGCTGGAAATTTAAACAAATTGCAAAAATGGGTTTGGAAGGAAAAAGTAGTTGAGCCCTCAATGTGTTCACACTTGGGCCAATCGCACAGGCTACACTACTGTAACTGCTGTTAGGGTTTTGCAGTTTTTGTTGAAATAATTAATTATTTTCCAAAAAAATCGGCAATTTTTTTAATTATTAAAAATTTCGACTAAAAAAAATTCAAATATTTTGGCAGGTTGTTAAACTATCTTGCATATATCATTGGGCATATCCAATATTCTTGCATATATTTTTTATCATTCATTCATGCACTTTTACTCGGTTTTGAGAAGATTATGGCAACATTCTTAACATAGAAGTTAGTGATTCTATTCCCAATGAAGGGCCAAGAGGGGTGTTGTGTAGAATGGGTGGTGATTATAGCTGTGATGATACCTCTAGTGGTAGCTACATCATTTTCATCAATTGGTTCATCCTTGTCAAGGACATCAAATACTAAATATTCAAAGGACTCACTTGAGTGGAATTGACATAGTCTTGAAGCATCAACAACCAACGAAAACCCCCAAATCAAACCCAAACATCATCATCATAATTTTTTTTGATTTCCATAGAATTTTATGACATGTTTGGACAAACTTGAACAACCCTAGAGAATGTATGCAATACCCCATGATTGTAGTAGTATATCTTGACCCAATAATAACATTCATTATTCAACTACAACCCTTGCAAATTAGGTACCTTCTCTAGGCAAAGAAAGGTCATTAAAAGGAAACCCAATGGTCATTAAGGACCAAGTTTGAACAACAATGACAACCTTGGAAGCTTCAATTTCTACATGATGACACTTTGCATTAGCCATTTGCAATTTTGTCAAAGACCTATGCTTTCTAGTTCTAGAGCTTGTCCTTCCTCCATCTGTCTTGAAAAGGCCTCATCTTCTTCATACAACTTTGGCCTTACACTCTCACTAGAACATGATCTTCTTTTTAATCTAACCTTTGAGGTGAAAAAGTTAACAAAATAACCAACACAACCTATGGAGTTAAATGGTTCCATGTTGAACACAACAAAATATAAACATGGTTTCCAAGTCAATGTGAGCCCAACATCAAATTGTCATGCTTGTATGCATGGCCTTATACACGACGGCCGGTTATGAGCATGCCAATCATGTCTTTTAGAGTTAATGTATGTTCTTAGGTTATTGTATGCTATTAAGTGTTTTAGGGTTATGCCTTGTTTAAGGTTTCAGGTTGTTGATGGCTGTATAAAAGGCCAAGCTTTTCCCTTTTCTGGTTAGTTTTTTTAGAATTCCTTTGTTAGGGAAAGTTTCCTCCATAGTCAAACTGGATTTCTAGATGCTCATGACAGCTATTACATGGCCACTGTTTACATACATTACGTCTTTCTTTCCTTCTTTTCAATTTAATTCTAGAAAAACTACTCTCTGTCACTTAATGTTGAAAGCAGCAGATTTTTCCTAGCTTTGAGTTTCTTGGGCTTCTTTTGCTTGTTGGTTTTTTGTGTACTTGAATTGCTTCTACTTCTTCTTATGCCGCAGAATCTAGTTCTACTGGTTCTATAGGAGAAAGCCACAAGTGTAGTAAGCCCCTAGGTGCCACTACCCAAAATCTTCACCTTGGCAAGAACCGCCATTGCTTTGAGATCATAAGAAAAACCAAGGAGGTGTTGGAGAAGTGATGAGTGTGCGTGTGTGCGTGTTACAACATAAGAAGAGCAAACAACACTCTCTTAGTGGGGGACTAATCTATAGCAACAAATTAGGTCCTTGTCTTCCTCCTGCAACTACAACTGCTTGCTACTAGGTGAGTAAGTTCAAGAATTTGTTGAAGCCGGACTCTCGCATTGTTACTCGTAGGAAAGTTTGATTCGTTGCTACTATTGCAACCACGATGACGATAAGGATGTTTTGATGGATGCAGCACTAAAGCTAGTATGTGGGATCACTTCTTTGTTCAAAATTTTTTTTTCGTCAATCTGCTTTTCTTGCTCACGCCTATTGTGGAACATCATGATCATGATCTTCTTCCAGCAGATGCCTTCCCTCTTCAAGTTACTTTGTGGTTGTTACAATCCCTCCCATCCGGTGTGGTGGTCTAGACCCGAAAAACTCTCGTGGGTGTGGGTTGTTGTTGGTAAAGAATTCTAAATCTAGAGTGGGTGGCTAGGGTGAACTGTTTGCCGACTCCTCAACTCCTTACTACTAGACTAGACGTCGCTCGCTCATTCTAGGGAAGATGCCAGCTTTCCTTGTTCTTCCTTAACAAATTCATTATTGTTCTTGTTTTGTTCTCCTCCGACTTGTTTCTGGTAGTAGTAGTTGGTGATAACGTTTTATTGGAAGAGGCTAGGGAAGCCTTGAAGACTCTTGAAGATTGCTAGGCCAAGTGCAGCATCAAGCAAGAAGAAGGAAAAAAAATTTTCTCTTCTACATGCCATCATTGTAGAGTTCCTGGGTGATCTATAGCGTGGCATCCATTACATCGCCGCCCGCCATCGCTGCAGAGTTCCTAAGCAATCTGTAGCACAACGTCCGTCGTGTTACCACCCACCATCACTATAGAGCTTTTGGCGATTTGCAATGTCGCATTCTTGCCCGCCAACGTTGCAAAGCTCCCGGGCGATTTGTAGCGTCACGTCCGTAGTGCCATCTATTGTGTCGCCATCGTTAACATCCGTCCATGGACTTCCATCTATAGACTTTTGTCCACGAATGTCCATCCATAGATGTCCGTCCACAGATTTCAATCCATCAACTTTCATCCATCAACGTCCGTTCGTCACCGTTCATCCCCATTGACATGCCATATTTTTCAAATCGTATGTATTGCATACATACATATTCAATATTGTATTTTTCAAACCGTATTTAATGTTCTGTATTTCTACAAAATTTTGGGGCATGGGACAACACCATGTCCTCAAATGATGAAAGCATTACCATTCAACTAGAACCAAGGTATCAACTATGAAGCAACACACAATCATTTGAGCCGATTTCTTTGAGCTCACGATCTTCACAACAGTACCATAAAAACTCTATAATGCCATCATCATCCAGTACAACTCCTACTAAAAATTCAAATTTAAGTTACATTACATTAACAGTACATCAGAATCCATTTGCAAGGGTTAATTAGTGGGGTATGCCTACTATCGCACCAACTTTCACACCATCACCGTATATTCTGTTGCAAGCCATGACCTCTACACCCATATACACCATGGAGGTCAGCAGTTCCTTTGGGAGAATTGAGACGTTCAACAGAAGGCTAGGTATCATTTCTTTGAGGGAATTCAAAGCAACTTTCTCAATTGTGGTTTATGAATTGGAACTCAAGTATGGTGTTAATTACACCGAGGCATTCGCATTCAAACAATTAGCCTGTTATGTGCACTATGAAGCATTGGATGTTTCTGAGCAACATTTTCCGAGGATTTTGGGTGTCACTCAGGTCCCCAATCCAGTTTATACCACAGCCATCACCACCACTTCTCAAGCTGCACTTCAAGCTACCATTACACATCATGGGATTTTGCCCAATAATCCAGATCTAGTACCTACTTCAATAAACCTTTCTCCTCAACAATTCATTGTTGTTACTATAAACATTCCTCCCACCATCGATGCACCAGCTTTTGCTAATCCAATGGGGGAATTCTTTCAAGTTCTTGAACTGGAATCTCTAGTTAAAAGTTCTGAAAAAATTCTGTAATTCGCCACCTTCTTTTGGTAGAAGAATGAAACCTTCAAGATGCTTTACATGAGGCTTCTCAAGCTTAAAGGGGATACTCATAGCATCATAGACCTAGAAGCTACCCATTGGTATCTTCATTTGTTGGAAGGTACTCTAGCACTACATGCGTAAGATTTACAATGGGTTTTTGTAAAATTTGGAAACTCATACACTTTGTTGGATGTGTACAACATTTCTAAAAAGTTGGAACTGGCTCATGCACACTATGAGGCCAGTATTATGAAGCCTCCATCATGTTCAAGGCCTTAACCTCCACTAGCTATGCCAACCAGATCGTCACATTATTCTTCAAGGGCTAAAGCGGTGCACTCGACTGCACCCATCTTACCTTATTGCAACTACTATGGCAATCTTATCCACAAAGTTAGTGAATGCAACATTCCTTCCAAGGATTTTTTTTGTATTATTATGTGAAAGAGAAACATAAAAATTTATTTGTTTTGCCAAGTTCTTTGAACAGAAGCAACTCTAGAGACAACAAACTATCACTCCTTTTAGAAATGTCCACATAGATGCAAATCCTTATAAGCTTGGGGCAATTTCTTATGGAAAAAACATTGCAAACTAGTTATATCAACTCTTTGCAAGGGTTAATATTTTAAGTAAAAAATAGTTTTAGGAATAGAATTTGCATGTAGCCAACAGAATGGTCAAATTTGCACCCTACATGGTTCAATTTTTCCCTTTGGGGGGGGAGGGATGGGGATTTTCCCCCCCTTTTGCAACTATGCACCATCGCCAAGTGGTGTATGGATTTTTTCCTTTAGTAGGAATGCATTGTTGACACATGCAACACATGCAATAGTGAATTGATGTTTGATTTTGACTTAGCCCCATGTAATCTTTTCACATTCCATTTAATTCTCGTTTTTCACATTATTTGTGTACATAAGATGGCTCCTTCCATGAACACAAATGTTAGATAGAAAGGCAAGGAACATCTATAAAGGAAAAAAAAACCATTGAAGTTAGTATCATGAGTGGGAGGTTTAAATAATGGTTCACAATGCATTTTTCTAATGGAAGAATTTTTGAAACTATCATGTATATCTAGGTTGTTTGGTTTGGAGTGGGGAGGATCATTATGTCACTTACATTTGCAAATGGTTTGTAGATTGCACATTTTTAGTTTTCTTGCTCTCAATCAAGTAATAAAGTGTTAGGTTGGGTGGAATGATCTAGTGAAAGCTTTTGTTGGTCATTTGGTTCGTTGCAAGCTTAAAGGTTAAGGTTTGCATAACTTTGTTGGGATGGTAGGATATTGTTTGAAACATACATGAAAGGAACACTTCAAAGTTGTTAATGTTATTGATGTGAAGAAGAATGCTAGCATTGATGAATATACAAAATTTGGTGCAACTTCTACCAAAGATTGTGTGACTCTTTTTGGTTTCAACATAATTGATAGTGCTTTTGCATGATGCAAGTATTGAATGAAAAAACAAATAAGATCTTTTCTTCTATTTGTGTTAATGAACATGATTCAATTTAGCCAATTTTATCAAGGAGTCTTATGGGTTGTGCTAGGCAAGGAGGTAAAAATTTTAGTTAAACACATTCAATTTGAAAATTCATGATAATGCTTAAATTTGAAATTTCTATAGATTCATTCAAAGATTGAAACAAAAGGTTTGAAAGAGTATGTGTTAAGGATCAATTTTTTTAAATTGGTCATTTGTACATGTGGTACATGTTCAAACAATTTAGTAAAAGATAATTTAGTTTTCATGACTTGCCGATGTCAAAATAAAAATGTTTATATAAGGTGAAGGCTTCAAAGTTTGATGGCTTTCACTACTAGAAATCTTGTCATTTGCAACTAGTCATTATGCAATTGGCATGCAACCGGTTGTCATTTGTAACTATCCTTGTCATGTTTGTAATTACAAATTTGGTATTGTATAATTTTTGGGCCATATGGTTGTGTGTGCAACTAACATGCAACTAAATGCGTACAACATGGACATGTGTCATAAAAATAATGGCCTAAACTTATACATATTTAAGTATTATATTTAATATATATACATAGGCTATATATAATAGTATTATGTACCTCTAGTACTAAGGTTAACCCCATGCTAACTTAAGCTAGCCTAAACTAACCATGCATAAATTAAGTTAGGTTAAATTAATTATGGCTAATTTAAATTTAGCTAAATTAAAACTAATTATGCTTATATTAAGTTAGGCTATAATGTTTATGGCTAAATTAAATTAGACTATATTTATTGTGGTTAAATTAAATTATCCTAAAATATTTATGGCTAAATTAAATTAAGCTAAAATTGACAATGGTTAAATTAAGTTAAGTTAAACTAATTATTGCTAAATTAAATTATGCTAAATTAAATTAAACTAAACCATGGTTTAAATATGTTTGACTTTATTTTATTTTGGAATATTTTTCAGAGAATGTACATTTGATTAAACAAAAAAATATGATAAATCAATTAATATGATAATTTTTAAAAAATTATTGTAAATAATTATAATTATTAATTAAATGTTTATTAAAATTATAATGATAATCAATTATATATATATATAATCAATAGGTATTATATATATAAATTGTATTATTTATGTTAAAATATTAATGTAAATAGGCTACACTAATTAACCTACAAGTATATAAATGTCCTAAGCTAATTATTATTTAAATTAGATAATAATATTAAAATTGTATTTTCATTAAGTAATCATAATTACTAAATATCCTATAATCACCTTTGAAATGCAAAAGAAAAGGAGTAATGAAAAACTAACAAGAAGAAAAATAAGCTTTCAAAGTTATAAAACATTTTTTTTTTGGGTTTTTTTTATGAGGACCCCTCCTACTTTCAAAGCTCATAACTTTCTTATTTCTTATTCATTTTAAACGATTTAAAGTGCTATAGGAGCGCCATCTGAAGTCCTACAAATCACATTGGAACTCTAATAGCAAAAAAACAACATAAAATGAACATTCTGGGTGTTTAAGAACCGGCCTCAATAGTTTTTTTTTGAGTTGTTTTGACCCCCTTTACTTTGGGGGGCCATAACTTTCTCAATGATTCTTAGTGTGTTAAATGCGCCAAGAGGAGGGTTTCAAGTTTTGTTTGGACACCAAAAGAAATAGAACCCTCTGCTAGTTGTTATACTTTAATACAATAGTTGCATCTAATGTGCAACTAGGTTGGTTCATGAGGTTTGCAATGGAATGTTTTAACCCATACCCTTTGGCTTTCAATTCTATTTGGCTTAGATAAGTAGGAGCAATAGTTATGTTGAAACCAAATACCAAATGCCATTGGGGATGAGTGAATGAAAAAAGCTTGACCTTTATGAAATGGTCAAACCTAAAAATAAAATTGGATTATTCTAAACCTACTTATATAACCTAAGCCTAGCTATTTTTCAACCTATTTACATACCTAAATAAACCTACTTACTTAATAGGGTTTAATTATTATCTTCCTACCTAAGCACCACATGTCAACATCTTATTAGCCATAAATTGGATGACTTAGATTTCATTAATTAATATTTAAAAATTTAAAAATAGGTGGGCTTTGATTACCACGTGTCACCATATAATTGGTGTTAAAATATTGAACATGTGTCAAATGGTCAATGAACGTTCCATGGTGTGCCACATGTCATCATCCTAGTGGTAAAAACTTTAATGATTGAGATTAATCCAATGAATTTTTAATTTTGAAAACACAAAAAAAGTAAATAATGACACGTGTTCACAAGCTAGTTGTCTAATTTTTAAACATGTGTCATATTTTGATTAATTGTATGTAGTTGCAAGGAAAGTTGCATATAAAGTGTAACTACATTTGGATTGGTATGTATGTACGAACATGTATACTAACACCATATATACATGTTACATACGTAGTGTCACATGCAACTGCATGTCATGTGCAACTTGTCTTAGGCAACTACACAAATTTGTAGTTACAAGTGTTGCATGCAACTGAATTTTAGTTGCAAACGATAGTTGCAAAACCAAAAATTTCTAGTAGTGCTTTTATTTTTGAAATTTGTCAATTAGAAGATAACTTTTTCTTTGAATAGGTCTCCATAATTTCAATTTTTTTTGTGATGGGCTAATCAAAATAATTGATTGTTGTAAAAAAAAAATTGATATGCACCTCATTTAAATAAATTAGAATATAATAGGTAGAAATACATGTTTATCCCATAGTACATGTTTACCGAAGCTCTTAAAAAGGGGTATTGAATTGGGCGAAAAAAGGTGTTGAATAGTTTTGGAAAGAGAAATATTATCTAACCAATGGGAAATTCAACATTACACATGTGAATGGTCTAGTTTTTTCCTTTTGGGGGTCAGGGGGCGCGTGGGGGGGGAGGGATTTTTTTTCCTTTTCCCTTGTTCCCAATGTATTTTCATCATGTTCCCAAATATATTCCCCAAGATGTTCCCAATAGCACTTTGGTTTTATTCCATATGGTTTGCCCAAATTCAACTTCCATGTATATAAATTGAACAAGTGGGTTATAAGGGAATACTTTTATTTTTATTTTGCAATTGGGGGTCCAAAAAGGTGTCTCCATTTCCATTGGGGAGTGCCCAATGTTTCCAAAAAATTAACAATGGGCCAATGAATATGGCTCTTTCAAAACAAAAAAAAATTAAAAGCTCACCCATGAATTAATTAATGTGAATTACAAATAGGTACCCACATTATGGGACAAAAATGAATAGTTAGCTTTTTCATTTTTTTCTCCACATGTGGAGGGTGTTTGAGTTTGAAAATTATAAAAGAAACCCATTACCAAGGCAATGATAAAATCTATGTGCCATAGTTTTTGAGGTTTTCAAATTGCACATTAATTATTTATTTTCAATATCCATGCACATTTGAGTTATCCATGTGTTAAGGACATGAAGATCCATAAGAACAAAAGGATAAAAGAAAGGTCTAAATCTAACTTTCAAACAAAAAACAAGACAAGATTATGCAATTCAAAAACAATAACATAAGAACTAAGAACAAAAACATGAGATGTGCAAGAAAAATGTGAAAAATAATCTTTATTATGCTAACATATGCAAACATGAGCATGAAAAGAATTTGACAAGGTTATGGTGCAAGATTGTGCTTAAAATTGATGTTAAAAAAAATTGAAAGAAATGAGGAGTCCTACTTCTATTTATACCCCTTTGGGAACTTAGCTCAAGGAGGCTTCTATGTGTGCATCAAATAAAAAACCTTCTTGAGAACCTTCCTAACTGATAGTCAACTATGAATTAATTGAAACTTAATTCAAAGTTAATTAGGACTTAATTCAGAGTTGACTGGGAGTTAATTCGGACTTAACTAGAACTTAACTGGGACTTCACTCGAAGTTAACTGAGAGTTAACTAAGAATTAATTAAAAATTAACTGGAAGTGAATTACAACTTAATTAGAAGTTAATTGAAAGTGAACTAACACTAAACTAGGAATTATGTACAAGTTCATTACAAGTCATGGATGAACATTCAAATGAATGGCCCCATGGCATTGCCATCTATGACACCATGTGTTCATAACCATGGCTTCATGGTAGACAACCTACAAGAGACTTGCTTCCTCTTTTGTTCTATTTTGTTTCCAAACATCTTCATCACAAATTTACCCTCCAATGATTTGACAATGGAAGTCATGTCCAATTTGTTTTTTCATGGGTTCGTACTATCTATGCACGAATTCCATGCATCTAAAATACCCATTGAATTCATGTGATGATCATACTACATTTGAATTACAATGATGACATATGAGATATTGAATTAGGAAACATGTCAAAAAAAATAAAGAAAATGTTGATCAAGTGTTTCTTTCATTGCCTACCTAGTAATTCCTCCTTTTCAAATTTGTTTTCTTTTTAGAAAATTTATCAAAACTTTTCATCTTGCAAATTGTCAAGGGGTTTTTTTTTTGTTTATCTTGGAGAAAATATGTTGTAAACTTCAAAAGAATGTTTGGTCTACGTATAGGTTTTATATTGTTGGTTAATTTTATGCATTTTCAAATGTGTTTGTAAAATCCATAATATGTGTCAGCATAAATAGGGTGATGAGGGAAGTCGAATTAGGAGAAGCTTGTTAATATATTAGAGTGTGTTAATGTGTAATTCACTAGAAAACAAGTCTTGAGTGTTTTACATTTCTTGAATGCTAGTGAATTGTGGTTCTTAATTTGCAAATAACCAATGTTTTTATTGCAATGCCCATGACAAGATTGCGTGTTTTTAAGTTAATGAAGTTCTTGATCATTTATATATATATTTATATTGTTTGGTTTTATTGTGAATAGGTGGCTCGTGGTTCAAAATCACATGCAAGAGGTGGACATTGTGTCAATTCCATATATGCCTTGCAGAAGCTTGAATGTATGGTTTTTTTTTGCCTCAAATGGATTTTATGAATTCCCTAGATAGAATTTGGAGTTGATATGTATGAAGTGGACATTCAAATGAGCAAATGGTTAAATATAGAAATGAAAGGGAGACAATCCAATGGCTTGAATAATTTGTATGAATTGGAACTTTGTTAATAAAAACTATTCAACAATCAATACTATGGCCCATTTATGGCCCTTTGTACTTTCATTTGCAAGAAATTTCAATTTGATAATGTGTTTAGCCTATTGAATGCGCCTCGATTTGCATCAATTTAAACAACTCAATAGTTGGATGTTTTTATTGTCATAATGGAATTTGTCATATAATATCACATGAATATCATGTGTAAAGAAACATCACGAATATAATGTATGTTTCATGTTTTTTCATTATAGTTTATGCATGGTTTTTGTATTGCAAATATGTGTTTGACTCATATAAAAAAAATTATCAACATCCTCGTGCAAATTAAATATCATTTTTGGGTGCAAAGGAGGCACACTGTTAGATCCAAAGAAAATATAAGCAATAGTAAACATGCCACCACCTAAGAATCTTCAGCAAATTCAAGTATTCAATGGGATGGCATAGTTTTACATATGTTTTATCAAAAATTTTGATGTTATTTGTTAACAAATAGGAGATCTAGTCAAGTGCAAACATAAATCTTTATTAAAAGGTAACTAAAACATAATGTTCACAACATGGAACATAACATCAATAACTCCTCAAGGTTCTTGTCACATGAAATACACAAACTTGTGCTATGAAAAAAAAAAAGTCAAACCATTAACACTAATGTATTTAACTAAAAGACCAAACCACAAATTACCAAACTAATATAAATAAATAAAGTAATTTAACCTTGTGAAAGTAACCTAGTTACTTTCCTACTCTAGTAACTAATGAAACCTAAGTAGTTGAGCTTGAATTCTCAACACTCCCCCTCAAGCTCAAATCCACTTCTAGTACACCAAACATTTTTCTATACTTCCTTAGCTTGTTTGTACCTAAAGCATTTGTGAAAATGTTGACAACTTGATCGTTAATACTGACATGAATAAGGTTAATTTCTCGTACTAAAACTTTTTCTCTAATAAAGTGGTAGTGCACCTCAATGTGGTTTGTCCTAACATGATAGACCAGGTTGTTAGCAAGTAGTATGCTATTGATGTTATCACAATAAATGACAATAAGAGCATCTACTAATTGTCCCAAATATGAAAGTAGTAGAATTAGATGTGATTTATTGATAGATAGGAAATACAAGCCCATAATTAACAATAGCATTTCGCCATGACAAGGTTAAGTTAGTCTATAGAAGAATCTTCAAGCACTAATGATGTACTTGT
>Ga0116227_10003788_pt1 | contig 33321 bp, 26 predicted proteins | sample S1TSphgellanicum_FD_89693 | JGI IMG/M metagenome (GOLD analysis project Ga0116227, IMG submission 89693) | Host-associated microbial communities from peat moss isolated from Minnesota, USA - S1T2_Fb - Sphagnum magellanicum MG | ecosystem: Host-associated > Plants > Peat moss > Unclassified... | reverse complement strand
TATCACTCAGTGTAATGGGTATCCTCTTGGGTGTGTCCGGGTTTAGGGTTTTCCTTTTTCCGGGAGATTTTCCTTTTTTCTTTCGTTTGTTTTCTTTCTACCTCCTGATAAAACTTTTCCCCTGATCATTTTGCTTGCAAAATGGGTTTACCAACTAGTCTACTTATATAAAATAATCGGTGTCCGCACATGCTTGATTCGGTAATTTGTGATTGGCTGGAGCCCCCCCCCTCTGTCCCTTGAGAGCCATGAGTGGAAATATGTGGGCCCTGCATCCTAGTAGTGATATAAAGTTTAAACATCATGTGTTCTAAGGCAGGCTCAAGTAAATAAGCATGAAATGTGATGAAAGGGTGTAACTTGTTTAGGTAATTTGAATGCCAAATGAATTTGATTAGGAAAAAAAGAAAGAAAAGGCAATCTAAAAGCCTAACGCCAGGTCTCCAGCTACCTTAGTAGCTTGGCCAATTCGACAATAATTTTATTATTTTCAGAAATGTTGAAATTTTCAAAAATTATTTCTTCCAAATCAAAAAAAATTGTGAAGGAAAATAGGATATTTAAGAATATTCCATTTGTTGAAATGAATGTTTCAAAATTAATTAATTAATTAATTAATTATTCAACAGACATGTGTTGAAATGGCCAAGGTACTACAGTATCACCCACAAATTGGTTCCTCAAGCTTACACCAAAATTCTTTACACTCTGGGCAGAACTGGTATAATTTTATCAAAAACAATTTAAGATACATCATATATCCGAGTACCTTGATCATTTCAACACATATCCATCGAATAATTAATTAATTTTGAAATTTTCATTTCAACAAATGAAATATTCTTAAATATTCACTAATATCCTTCACAATTTTTTTTGATTTGGAAGAAATAAGTTTTTGAAAAATTTTCAACAATTCTGAAAATAATATAATTAGTGTCAAATTGGCCAAGGTACTAGGGTATAGACATTTCACAATAGTGATGCTGTAGCAGATAATTTGTATAGCCGTAGTGTGGCCAGTGTGAGCATCATATTCAACGGCCAAGTCAAGTCAGCACACGAGCAAGTTAGAAATTTTATTTTATTTCAAAGTTAGAAATTGTGGGACCAAAAAAAAAAAAAAACATTAGTTGTGTTACAGTTTAACCATGCATGTAGGTCTTTAGCACAATAATTTTCAATTATGAAGAATATTTTGAAGAATGTAAGCACATCAATTCTCTTGTGTTCAACTTTTAATTAAGTATATTTTTAAATAAGAAAGAATATTTATATTTATTTAATGTACACTCAAGAATTTAATCTATTGATCAAAGCCCTACGTCTTGATATTCACAATCCTCAAAAGCAAGCTCTGCTTCAAATTCAACTTCATTCAAATTTTAAACAATCTTAAAACTCAAGGTCAATTTTAAATCAATTTCTAGGACAAAAGCATGGCAAAGTAAACACAAAAAGTGAATGATAATAATTTAAAATTGTATCATGCATATAAAATCAAACACGTTGCATAACAATGGGTGAAACCACACCTTTATCATTACTATAAGAAATTACTTTCAAAAATTTAGGAGCAAACTAATTTTTAAAGTTTACCAAAAGTAACCTTGTTTGCTAAGTGGTAAATTTGTAAATGAGAATACTTTTGATTTATTTAAATTTTAAATTTTTTTTACTTCTGAAGATATAAATATCATTATATTTTTGAGGTGTGATTATAATAGAAAGCAGAAAATATATATGTTAAAATCTGCTTGCAGCATATTTTACTCAAGTCTTTCGTTACAAAAAAAAATAGACTTTGAACCTATTTGCCATTCAAACAAATAGATAAAAGAGTAACTGAAATAATTTAAAAGTTGAAAATTAATGCACAATAATGAGAAACCATGAATTTTTATCTTTTAATTTTAAAAAGTCAATGTACATTAATTTTTGATGGATTTTATTGTTATAATTTTATATCTATTTTGGTCAAAAAAATGTATTAAATGATTGTTGAGTTTCTTAACACAAGGTCAATCTTCAAACCACTGCATATGGCACAAATTCCATGGGTGATGCAAATGAAATTTACAAACCACAACCGATGATGACTAGAATTCATGCCAGGTGAAACAAAGTCGTAAATGGATTTGTAGTATAATAAAATTTTAAAGGATTGTATAACAAGTTCATGTGAACATACCTAGAATTTTGGATTGAAAAATGATAATAGGGAAAAAAAATGCAAAGGATTACTAAACCATGTCCTTTTATTTGCCAAGACCTTACAAAAGTCAACTTTCTCTATAAACTATCTCTTGTCCTCCCTTGCCATTTAATCTAGGTCTAATTTCCCACATTAGTTATTGTTGTTAAAATGATCATTGATAAAATAGCTAATATATGAATATCTTCATCTTCTTTTAAACTAACCTCCAATTCAATATTGTGGAGCAATCATTCAATGTTTGCTTAATCCTTGGACCTCACTAGGATGTGAATGAATACATGAATGAATGGTTCACTTAAATTACAAAAATGCTGAATTTTTGTATATGAAATATAATATTTTATAATGTTAAATTGATAATGTAACCCATTGGTTGAATGGTTATAAATTCCATGTATCAAAAGCAATAAAATCCGTATTAATAGGAATCCAAATAAAAATTTGAAGAATATGAACTTGTAAATAAAAAATTAAAAACTAAGGGGAAAAACTCTAGGGACTTATGAAAATATGGCTAAATTTTAACCATTTAAAATTTTGTAGTTGAAATTCGACTATGATTGAGGCAAGAATTTCACATTATAAACATTTATTATTTCATGTTACACAACATAATGAATCACTACATGGGATTTGAAATGAAAATCAATACGAAATTTTCAATCTTGTACCATTATAATCAACCAACTAATCCATATTTTTAAACTTCAAAAATTCATTGTGATAAGTGGGTGTACTTTTATCAATTTAAAATAATTAGACATATGTTTTTGTAATTAAGTTGTTAATCTAGCATCAAATTTGAATTGGCAATTTTCAATTTATATGTTTTGTTAAATACATTGAAACCCTTAATCAAATGGGTGCTACAACTATGACAACCTATGAAATAAATTTTCGCAACTAAAATGAGAATTGGAAAAAGTAAAACAATGTTACAAAAGTGAGCCACTCACCCATGCACCAAATGTTGTGCAACAAACATCAACAATTAAACATGTCAAATATAAAGGCAACATGCAAACCTAATTTCTACGATAATTTTCTAAAGTTTTTTTTTAAATATCAAAGGCATTCTACATTATGGATCTTCCTCTTTTATGTTTCCTATTATATAACAACTTTAAAAATTGTATGTTGCCCTTCTTCTTTGAAACATATCATGATCCATTGATTGAAGGATCTATCCTTTGTCACCCAACAAGCAAGAAGGAATGCCATCTCCAAAACCTTTACTAACATTGAATAAACCATTGTATTGTGCATGTTTATATAATCCAAATTTGCATTAAATAGGATTCTAAAATCATTTGTTTCTTGACAAATTTATATAAACATCAATATTTTTTTTGCAATCTACAATAGCTTGATTAAAAAAAGAGTAATCTCATGTCTTATGATGCTAGTAGTAATCTTCAAGATAAAAGGTGACAAGTTTAAAGATTGAAATGTTAGTTTCATTAATTACATTATGCACATTCACCAACCCACACCATAGCTTGAAATCTTTCATCACATTGTGCATTTCAATTCTTATTGAATAGAAAATGAATTTCTTGAAGATGTCGTTTATTATAGTTAAAAATTCAAGGACCACAAATGAGACCATTGATATCCAAATTGCCAATAGCTTGCTACAAATCAACATTACAGCAAATCATGGTTTTTTAGAAGGTTCAAATTGACTAACTAATCTTTTTTTACTAGTGCACATGTACATTTTATACCTATTCTTTGATGTTATAGAAGAAACCACAAGCAAAGCTATAAAAGAAAGAGTGAAGATAGTGTTTTTTGTTTTGACATCTTGTAAAGAGAAATGATGAGCAAAAGCAAAGGGAAGGTGTAGCAATGGCAACTTGTGCACACACAAAAAAAAACAAAACACTATTAACACCCAAAACTTCAACACTTGCCACAACCACAAGTTAGAATCTTGCAATAGAAAAAAAGGCCCTTGTGCTAACTTGTCATGACGATCATGTGTGAATCATCATGAGAAAATTAAGTGGAGTATCAACTTTAAGTTTAACCTAAACACTAGGTATGAATGGAACTTTCTAATGTTACCTACTAGTATTATCAATGGTAAGAAAATATCAATTACCTTTTTTTGTTCTTTAGGTTAGTTCACTGTTATTATACATAACACCAAAGCCACTAATACCATTTCCCTTTACACCGTTAAAGCACATTTTTTGGATTGCTACCTCACATTGCAATGTTATTCTTGAATCTAGGATTTCTTAAGAGTTAATGCTATATTATCACTATGCTCCATAAACCTAATATTGACTTAACATGATGTGCCACATGGGCATCCACATCATTTTTTTGTGCTACATAACATTTCTGATCAGAAATGGTGAAAAAACATTCCTCCCTTAAGATTGATTTACCATTGAGTTCCTGCCAGGTGTGATTGATGCATTAATGAGGTCTTTGCCATCCATTGAAATATTAAAATTTGTGTGTTTCCTTTGTTGGGAGAAGAAATTTCAAAGAGCCATTAGTGGCCAAATGATTCATCATACTAACCAAAACTTGCTGGAAATTTGTTGTACCAAAGTCTTATCAATTCCTTTTTCAGATGCAATGCATCATGCCAAGGTAGCTTATGAGCTGTATATACTGTAAGGATTTTTTTTAAATGTTTTAAATATAATACTTTTATGATGCATTCACACTTGATGTTAAGTCAGTGTTAAATGAAAATCTAGGTGGCATCCTATGTGGCACCCAATGTTAAATAGGCCATAGCTCAATGTTCAGTGAATGCTAGCTTATCATAAAATTTTCATGGCAATTAGAATTTAAGTCCTAAATGGCTAGCATGGTGTTACGGGACTCTACACGATAGGTTTTGTGTTCCATTAAAGAGGCACTATGCATATCAGTATAAAATTCTTCTACTTTTCAAACATCAATGTAAGAATGCACTTCTTTTGGTCCCAAAGATGTGTGGCAGTGCTTAAATGGCCATCACTGCACTCTTCTGACCTCTCTCCTCAGTATGCAAAATCGAAAAAGATTGTTTGAAGCACTTAGCAGCACATTGCCTGCTTCCAAAAAGAGTTATAATATACAACACCAGTCATGGCTACCCTCAAAATAGAAATCTCTCTGGCAATTTATATCAACAACCAAACATGCAACCTGGAGGCAACAATTGTACAAAGGACTAAAGCAAATTTCATGTACAATGCAGTATCATTCTGGCAATATGAATCATGCAGGCTTTACCATCCTCCACAGCTCAGACAACCAACCCATACAAAAAAGATACCATTTCAGGCACAGTTAGGTCTAGATCACCAACAAAAGATGCAACCAGGATGCAACAATTGTATGAATAAGACAAAAGCAAACTCACATACAAATGCAGTATGCTTCTGCCAACATGAACCATGCTAACTTTACCAAGCTCAGACAATCCATACAAAAAAACGGGATAACTTTTCAAGTGTGATAAGGTTTAGATCAAAACAAAAGATACAACCAGGAAGGCAACAATTGTATGAAGAAGGATTGAAGCAACAAGGATATGAAGGATTCACATACTATGCAGTATCATTCTGGCTACATGAAAACACATGGAAGCTTTTACCATCCTCCACAGCTCAGACAATCCATGCAAGAAAGATAAAACATTTCAAACACAATCAGGTTTAGATCAACACAAAAGATACAAGCAAGGAAGGCAAAAATTGTTTGAAAAAGGATTCAAGCAAAATCACAAACTATGCAGTATCATTCTGGCAACATGAAAAGATGTGCAAGCTTCCGCAAACCTCTGCAGCTCAGACAATAAGAAAATCCATACAAAAAGAAAGTTGAGGATGATATTTCAAGCACAATCAGGTTTACAGTAGGGAATCGTACATGGCTTTGAGACCCTCTTTTAGATCCTGTCTCTTGGGCCAATTAAAGGTGGCTCCTGAGGACCCTTTTTGATGGGCAACAAGTCACCTGCAGCAGTAGATCCAAAGTATCCAATTGATGTGGCCCAACCAAGCACCAAGAACTTCAAAAGCAACCCTCTCTTGCTGAAGACACCGCCAAAAGTCTCAAAGAACTTGCTCTGTTTCACAAAATTGCACAAGAAACACCCAAAACCCCAATCAGGCAAGGACCTACCTCTGAGAGCAGCATGCATGGAAATTCTTTGCACATATTTTCCTCATCAATCTCACAACTGCACCTGATCATCCTAATGATGCTCATGACTAGAATACATAAGACACAATGGACGTGCAAATGCAATGGACAGAGATGATGTTTCAAGAGGACACATCTATGAGATTGCAGAGAAATATCTACAACAATCTTTTAGGACTGCAAGAGGAGGACTACAAACAAGGTGTCTGTCTACCTGAAGTCCATTGTAGCGGTTGGGTTCGTCGTTGCCGTAGAGGTCCCATTTGCCTGTTGTGTTGCTGATGTCTCCCAGGTCGAAGTACACACTTTTCTCACCATACTTGGCTGTCACTGCTCCCAATCTACTGCCCTCCACACACACCAAGCACACTCCTTCCATGTTCAGTTCCGTGTGTGTGTGTGTGTGTGTCTCTCTCTCTCTCTCTCATGTCTCCTCCGGATCTCTCTGTGGCTGCGCTGGACTTCAAATGCCGGCACTTTCACCAGCATTCAGCAGGAGAAATGGGACAGGATTTTCAGAAACAGACACCAACAACCAACCTGCTCTCAAGAGCACAGCACATCCCTAGCATACAAGAAGATGTGGCGGGAGGAGAAAAAAACAAAGAAAAGAAAGACAGAGAGAAGAGCAATAACTTGGACGACGGGGCTCGAACAGAGACGGGGCGGGCAGATGTGATAGCGAGCTTCTTGCCATTGATGCTGCTGTTGCTAACTCCGGCAACCAAGGAGGTTGTGGAAGCTCCCAAGCACGCCATCGCTACTGCACTTGTCGTATGCTCCGTGCGACTGAATGTCTGTGTTTGTAAAAGATTGCAATTCCTTCACGGAATCTGTGGCTCCTTCTTCCTTCTCCTCCTCCTCCTGCCCCCTTCCCCCTCACCCACAGAACTCTCTCTGCCATGATGGCTGCCACGTTTGACGATTTCTGGATTGCGGATTCTCGCGCCACCCAATGCGCGCGCCCCCCCAATCCTACCATATCTTCCTTTTGAGCTTTTGGATAATCTCCGCTTTCGTCACCGTCGATATGGCCGGCCGGCGGGCAACAAAGAGCCCTATCACTACTACTGTTCGCCATAGCAGAATGGTGGAGCAGTAGAAATAGGAGAAGAAGATGCGTTTCTTCAGAACAGGAATGGCCTCTGATTCTCTTCTTCTTAGTGTCCTGTGTTTTGTTGTTGTGTTTGTGTCTTTTGATTTTTGTCTTCTCCCTCTCTGTGTCGTGCAAGACAGTAAGCAATTGAAACAAACAGTCTTCTTGTGTTTGCATTGGAAGCTTGGATTAAGTGCAGATTATGTGATGGAATTTTTTTCTTGTATGTCAGATTGTGTGCATGCTGCTGCTGCTGCTGTGGTAGATCACACAAACCCAGTTGGGGAAAACCCAATGCTGAAACCTCTCTCCATTATTCCTGCAACTACTTCAGCTTGTCGAATATCTAGTGCAAAACACCATTGCAATGCAAGCATCTTCACACTTTGTTTGCCGCAATCTAGATCCTGAAGCTTTTGGGGTAGGTAGTAGGTACACACTGGAAACAAGCAAACAAGCAATCTCCTCACCAGCTTTACATCAGAGTTCATAACTTGATTTTTCCGAAAGGGCGGTTTGTCTGTAGTGTAGCTATTAAAGACTGAAACCTCAGCAAATGACAAAACAAACAGTGCAAGATCTGTGTGAATTTTGAGAATCCTATGCTGCCACTGAACAAAGAAAGAAATTGCAACAATGGAAAGATGTAAAGAATTATCTCTTTCTCTCTATCTCTCTCTCTCTCACGCACACAATCCACAACAACAAAATCCCCTTTTCTTTAGCATTCTTTCGTTCTTCCATTTCTCTCCTGCTCTTTCAACTCCTAACCCTAATTCCCCAAATTACCTCAAATCTCTGCTCTTGTCTAACCCTAATTTCTAGCATCCTGAATTTTGAAACAGAACTAATTAGACCTTGATTTCGAATTTACATGTAAAGTTGCTAGCTTGCCCGAGTGGTCTAAGGGGGGCGACTTAAGATCGCCTGTGCTCAGGCACGCGTGGGTTCAAACCCCACAGCTAGCATCGATTTCGCGGTTGGTTCTATTTCTTTTGCAGTGGAAAACCCAATTTGCTTGGGTTTCTGGCTGTTTTACAATTGAGTTTAGGGGGGTTACGTCATTTTGATTGCAGCTTCTTAAGGGTACCTAAATTGAACCAATTATGCTTTAGTGGGTTTCAATGTTTAATTATCTTCGGATTATTTAATTCTAATAATCAATTATTGAAACAAGTGATTACCTCAAATGTCCTCTTGGCTGCATATGATTGGATTGCTTATTGAATCATACCATATTACATGGGTAGCTGCATCACATGTCTGGCAAATAATTAATTAGTATTGAAGATTCCATTTTCAAAAACTAGAATATTTCAGAATAGTTCAAAAGATTCCTCATTTTCATTAACAAAATTTTGTTCTTTGAGAAAAGTAATTTTTGGAAAAAAAAACTGCATCTCCAAAGTCTACACAATGAGTTCGCTCCTTTTGCTTCACTTCCTAAATTACGCATTCATGTCTTCTACTATTCTAGATTCAAGGATTAAGACTTATTCTCATGTGAGCACTCCAATTTTTCATTGTACCCAAACATTGAATTGCAAAAATCCATGGTCAATTACAAAAGTAATGATGTCTGCAATGATGGTTTTGCAACAATGGAGGTTTGTTGCAACACTAGAGATGGCACATAGAGCTCGTTGTGGAGATGGTGAGCTGCAAAGCAAACAAGGAGATGAGGTGGGAGATGACATTGGTCACAGAGTTTTTTCAATGACTTGTTGGGAACAATAGGGAACCCATAGGAATGTTAAAACTTGGTTTTTTCATTTGGAACATGTATGGTTTTACATAACATTGAGTTAAAGCACCCCTTTTTGGGGTGCTACCAAACATTTGATGGGTATGCAGTCATGTGCTCTTTGAGATCCCATTTCATTTTTACTCTTTATTGTGGATGTCATATTAGACCTAAATAAGCAAAATACTGAAACCCAATATGACATGGTTGATTTTACTACAAATGCAATCATGGATGTCACCATTTTAATCCCATCAAAACATCCTCATTTATAAAAGGTCTTGCTTTTGGATGCAATTGCAACATCTTAGGCAAAGGAGTAATAGACTCAAACTATTAGACACTATTTACATCAAAAACAAGTGATTGGTATGCTGATATGTTGCATCAGAATGGTCTTAGCTGTTTCAATATACTGCAAGATTTTGGGAGCATAAAATATAGATAAATGGTTGTTCATTCACATGACTGTTTTATTTATCACAACTACCTTCACCATGATGTGACCATATTAGGAATATAGACCAATTTTCAAAAGATTGGTGGGACCCAATGTTTTAAAAATTGCAATGAATCAACAATAGACATTACATTTCATAGTCGTTATAATTGAAGCCAATATAGAATGGATACAAGAACATAAAAACTATTAAGAAATTTTTGGGAGGTAGAGGAAGCAAGAGAATTCCACATGTTCTGCAATCAACAAAAAGAAAGTAAATTTAATACCCACCTTCACATCCTGAGTCAATTCTATCAATTTATTCAGTATTCCGAATACCCTCTCCTGAGTTGATTCTAGATAGCTGTGAAAAGGGTCAAATGCAAGCTGTCAGACTTGTAAGAGTAGATCTGCATGGGTTTATCAGTAGTAGAGGTAGTGAAAATCAAACTGTGGTTGCTAAGAAAAAAAGATACAAAATCAGAAGCCATATGCATGTCAGGGACTCACAATTCTACTGAGTTTCAATGGCAGCAAGATTATGCTATTGTGTTTTGAGTCAGGTTAGAATTGACCTCTGTTCACTGCACAACTGAAATATAAAATCAACAGCAAGAGAAAGTGTGGCAGGGTCCATCATTCCTGTGGCACCCAAACCCTACATTGTTGCATGAAAGGTGGTGATGACTCTTTCCTTGATCTGCCTCCCAACAACCTCAAGAGAGCAAGTGTATGGCAACTCCACTGAATGCTGAACTAGCCAGGATGTCAAAAGTCTGCTTGACAAAAGCTGATCCCAATTTTTGGTTGGGTTGGAGAATTCATCCTTCACAGAAGAGGGGGCATGATTACCCACCTCCTTGGGTACTTGGCCCGTCCTTCCTTACCATCAAAAGTCTGTAAGACAACCAACAATACAAACTCAATACCACTGACTTGATCAACTTTGTAAGAAGAAATACTCCTCACAATACATAGATAATTTTCATAGATAATACCACACCTCCTCAATCCTGTGCATTTATTGGAGAGATATGTCCTTCTTCTGTACTGGGGACCAAACACCTGTATGGAGAGACCAAAGCAGAAGCAGGAAGGGTGTAATCCAGCAAATACCTGTCTCAACCGTTTGTGCTTCTGGAGAGCCCAGACACTCATAATATACCCAGCAGCTCCAAGGAACAGGTAGCCTGCCAAGGTCTGTGTGGCAATGTTGAATCCGATCCATTGCCATATTTCAGTTGTGTAGTTTGCACATGTGACATAATTGAAGAGAAATCCTGATGGAATCTGGTAACCTCCCTTTCCATCTGGTGATCTCAAGTTTTTCAAAATGATGTGACAATAGAAGTTAGAAATCTGACTCACAGCCGCAATAGCAAACCCTATATACATCTGCTCCTTGCTCACTGGGGTGTAAAGAGGGTGGTTTGCAAAGTAGGCTATCAATGCTCCAAACACCCAGTAGTAGGCGCAGTTCCGGTACACATTGGCAAGAGGAGAAGTCACATGGCTGAAGCGATGAATAAAGAATGTTTCAAACTCCCGCTTAGCGTAATGAAAGCACCAGGCATACAGCGCATAGGTTTGGACAGGGTGGGTGACTTGGCGAGTTGGAAGACCAAAGAAGTTGTAAATCTGTGGATAGAAGTAGAATATCGGGTAGATGATCAGTGGCCCCAAGTACTCAAAGAAGAAAAGCGTCTTGTATGCCACTTGAGGCCCCAAGTCCTTGAACACAACTTGTGGGGTTTGGTTGCTGAAATAGTCCTTCAACTTCTTGCCACCTTCCAGTACAGTCGGCCGCTTCTGCCCAGGCTCCAGGGGCAATGTCAACCGTTGTCTTTCAGGGTAGTACTTGGCATCTGTTATAAAACAACTAAATGATGGTGAGCTATCTGTAGAGGCTATCTGATAGAGAAGCTAGGGGTGATGTCTGTAGAGGCTCATTGCAAGTCATCTACACAAAACCATGAACCACAACAAGAAAAACAAAGATTGGAACTATTGTATGATACAATGTGGCTATAATAATCGAGAAACAGGGAAATAGCTTACTTTGGCGTTGAATAGCCTTCTTCAAATCAACAACAGTCCCCTGCAGCCCATTCCGAACAATATCATAATGTAAGGTACTATGGAACAGTATGCTTCATTAGATGTGCAGCGTTAGTAGAGCACATGAGGAAGAGGAAAAGTCATGTATAGGAAGAGAGAAATTCAGCGATCTGTACAACAGAGATTGTTGTCTCTTGCTGTTGCTGTGTTGCAGAGCCATCACTATCTCCTTACAAACTCAAGACCCCGATACTATGTGCATCCCAAAATACAACAATAGAATTTTTCTTCATTTGTTGAGAGGAGAGATCATGTGCTATCCTGAGGACTGGATGAACAACAACGAATGCCCAAGAAAACACCCACAAAAAACCATTCGGCACAAGACCGCAGAAACCCTGCACATCCAATAAAGCAGCATCCTGCGCACAAAACTCCCTTTGCCACCACACAGATTGGAGTTGAGAAACAAACAAGTGAGAGAGAGAGAGAGAGAGAGAGATGGGGAAACGCTCACATCCTGAGAGATTTCGACTCCGCCTTTGATGAACTCCTTCCCGCTGCGCCCCAACACTTGCACACGCACCGTCTTCTCCGCAATCCCCATCCTGAAATCTTTCTCAAATCTCTACTTCTGCAAACCGCTACCAAGCTCACAAATCCTATGCACGAATAACAACAACAACAACAACAAATCGTGCTGTAGCAACCCAACTCCTTCTTCACATTGGCACAATCGCAACGGAAGAATTGCCCGAACCTAATCGCCTTCCTTCGCCACCCTTGGGAACCAAGAAATCCGCCGGTCATCCTTGACCGGATAACCCGCTAAACCAGACACCTGAAACCGGAGGTAGCCAGTCGCCTTCGGTACCGCAGGTGGCAGTACGGTCGAGGTGGTTATATCACCTACTTCCTGCCGGTCATCCGTCACTGGACAACCCTAAACCACACACATGCGACCGGCGGTAGCCGCCCTGCTCCACTACCCGCAGGTGGCAGTCCGGTCGTGGTCGTTACATCCCTTTTAGTGTCCGCCGGTCATCACTGACCGGACAACCCACTACCCCACTACACCTACGACCGGCGTTAGGCGGTCTGCTTCGCTACCAGTAAGTGGTAGTACGGTGGAGGTCGTTATATCGCCTAGTCTCGGACAGGAACCCTAGTAGTAAGCACCATAGAACCTACCATAGGTACCTACCTATTTTATTTTTTAAAAAATAATTCCCAATGAAATATTATAAAAACTTCCATTGGTTACAAAACTAGAATTTCCAACCAAATAAAACCAGTATTCTAATTTTCCTTTTTTTTCTTAAAAAATTTCTAAATTTTTTTAACAATTTGGGTTTTAGGAAATTATGTGAGCCCCAGCCCAATTGCGTGTGGTTGTTGTGATTGTTCAAGAGTCATGTTGTTGTTGGGACAATGATGACACCAGTGCCCAGGACTTTTGCATTTAATTTTGGTGTAAGTAGTCACAGCCTTTGGGAACGTGGAGGTAAATGTAGGCACATGAAGGGCATTGATTGTTATGGGGGTTGGGGAGGGGGGTGGAAAGAGGAGGGAAGCCTGGTGGGGAGGGGGGATATGGTATGTTTGGGAAAGGGGAGAGAACTGGCTGGGTGTTCAAACTTCAAACGCATTCCAATTTGCTAAGTTAAAATATACATAGTGACATTTCAAGGATGAGAATTTAGAAAAACTTGTATATTGGTGGTTTTCTATAATCTTTCATAGGCCTCTTATTGATTTTGCATAATTCTTCATATGGTCATTGCTAGACAATTTCCAAGACATTTTCAAATTTAACTATTTCATTTCCAAGCCTAACTATCTCATTTTTTTTCTTAATAATAATTTTTTATTTTTATAACTATTGCATTTTTTTATAATTATTTTTTATCCTTGTAACTATTTCACCTCTTTCCTTACCTATTAACATGAATATGAATAAGAAAATTAATGTGTGTTTTTTTCATGTGCATGATATTTATATTAATTAAAATTGAATTTAACATTGATGTAAATTTAATATATTAATTCAGCAAGTATGTCTGTGACAATGACTCCGGACGGACAGTGATTTCATCGCGTCATTATTTGTAGGGTAGGTAGTAGGTACCTACTAGCTTAGGTCACAGAGCCTGTTGAAGCCACGGGATCATCCTAGGTACCTACCATCCTACTTTAGACCGGACCAGACAGGCCCCGGAGGCAATGAGCTCGTCTCCCGAAAACGGCGCCCGGGCCAAGGACAATTGTTTGAAAAGAAAAGTTTTTTTAAAAAACCAAAAACATCAACCAAACATTGTTGAAATAACACACCTATGCATTATGCACAGGGTTCACACTAGTAATGATGAACTATTGATAATCATATGGGAACATAATAAGAAGGAAAATCGTCACTAGTAGCAGGTAATAATGTAGAGCTCAAGTAAATATGAAAAATATTGCAAACATGGAAGTTTCCTGGCCCAAAAAAAAGAAAAAAAAAAACCCCAAATTAAACCTTGAAAAGAGACATCACCTTTGGCCAATTTAATATTTGTCCCAAATTACATTTATATTGGATTGAAAAATTAGTTGTTGCATAATTTCTGGAATAGAATAAATAAAATTGGAAGAAATAGAAGATAAATACCCAAATATGTTTGTTGTTCATGTGTCAACCAATTTTAACATGGATTTTCAACAAGCGAATGTCATAGGATAACACCCCCACACAAGCAAATATTCAAAATAAAATTCAATAATTGAACAAAAAGGGATAAATATTCAAATATCAACTTCAAAATGAATAATTTAAAATCATGGGTATGTGAGTGCTTCCATAATGCCAAAATAGGGGGAGGGGAACAATGATTTTGAAACGGTGCAAAAAAATAAGGTTTACAAGAGGTTGAAAGAATCAATTTTAGGTTGTTAACATGGATGTAAACACAATTTGTTTTCAATTTTTAATAGCATCCAACATTGAAAAATACAAGGAATTTAAAAAATACAAACACAACATTAATTGGAAGGGAATGTCTAATGAAAAATCAATACCAACAATAATTCCAACACTTTGACCTTTTTCAAATGTAAATGTCAAAAATTCAAAGTTACAAACTTTATATAGAAAGCAAAAGTCATCAACACTTTGGTTTTAGGTTTTGAATGTTGAATTTGCTCAAGTTATGTAAAAGGTGTTTGTTGTTGTACTTCAAAAGCTTTCATTTCTCTTCATTTCTCCCGTTTCAAATTAAGGTTATTATCTCAAATGTAATGTTAAAAACTAATGTTCATGTTCAAAATTGTGAAATGCAAAAACATGTTGATGTTTTTCTTCTTTTCACCCAAAATTTTTGCTTCAATAATTTTACATTTTTTTCCATCCCAATGTAGTTATTTAATGGAAACGCCCATAGATGCAATGTCACTAACTTTGACAAAGCCATTGAAGTCCATGCACATCTAGAACTCACTAAGCAATATTTGATACTATGGTTTTAGTTATCAATGAAATGCATAAAGCATTTGTAATATGTGTCAAAGAGTGCTTCACTTCAAGCACTTACACAATTGCACGACATAAACATCAAAACTTCAATACAAGGTGAAGAAGGGTCATATAGTGTTCTTCAACATAGCTTATGTTATAATCTCTTGGCAATTTTAGGGCTAATGTGTTCTCTGAAGTACACAATGCCTAGAACAATTTCCTTTGATTGATTCTCCTTGCAAGGACTCAAACCTAAAGCCCTTTGTATTCCACATACACAAATAGATTCTAAAGTCAACATAAACACACAAAAATAGAACGCCTTGCATTTGTCACTAGATCTTTCTATAAATTACATAAATGTTTAATGAACAGATTATGGGATTTAAAACTCCATGACAATCCTTTCCTTGAAACAATTGTTTGTAATTTGCCCTTCCTTTTTTCATTCACAAACCCAAAATTTCTATTGGTAACTTAATGCTACCATGCAACAACCATTCCATGGAGAGACTTCAAACACCGTAAAAAAACCCTTGTCATTTACATTGAATTAAAGTCTATAGATAGTAACATTAAAAAATTAGAAAAACATGCATCCACAATGGTTTTGGTGTGTAGTGTTTATGTTCAAGTGAGCTTTTTGCCTTCTTTAAAAAAGAGGTGGATGTGTGTGCAAGGTAGTGCAAAGCTTTTGTAATGCCAACAACAACAATACTTCTTGCAAAAGTGGAAATAGTAATAGTTTTTGCAATAATAGGCTTCATTAACAACAACTCAACATAAGTATTTCTAACAAGCACTAATAACAACTTTCCACAATTGTTAAAGTTCTAGAGCAATAACTTTTCACAACAACTCAAATTGCAACAAAAAATTCTTTTAGGTGAATTATATTTTCCCTTTTCATTTTGCATATTTTGATTGATTTAGGGCAATTTTAAAATTTTGATTAAAATTTTGATTTCCTTCTTTTGTAATCTTTATGTTATGGCAAGATAAGAAAAAAATTGTGTGGGATTGGAGATTTCAAACCCATTACAACATGAAGAGATAATGTGTAATTATCCTTACTTGAAGTTAATCCATATAGTTCTCCATTTAAGGGAATAGTTTATTCATTTACTAGTGTTAGTATGAACATTGAAATTTTTGTTAATAAAGATAGAGATTGAATAAATCTTTATTGATGTTACACAAGCAAACCAAGGTTTGGGCTACTTGGAATTGGAATTTTTTTTCCATGGGCAGTTTTTGTTGTGAACAATGGGGATCAACCTTACTGTGGCCAAGAAAATTGAAATGCACTATATGTTTTCTACATGTTGTCCCCCATACTTTGACTGAAAAAAAAAAAAAAGGAATTAAGGGATCAACACATCATTTGGGACAAGTTTTATGCAACAATATATTGAAGTTGAGCATCTTGAACTTCTCAATGCACATGTTGTAAATTTTACTGGTGTAAAAGATAACTTAAGGTCATAATCAATGTGTGTTGAAGGCAACAAGGTTTTGCAACCTACCAATAAATGTCAAAATGTAACACCAAGTGTAATTTCTATTTTTTTTGGAAGCAAAACTCCCTTACAAGACGCAAGATGAAATTAAAATCTACTTTTGGAGGACTTAATGTTGGTCATAGCCAAAGGGTTTTTCCCTTTAAGCACTTGTGAGAAAATATGGATGTGTAAGTTGGCTTTGAAGCTTGATTTCAAGTTAGTTTTACCTTTTCAAATGACATCAAATTTGAAAACTACCATGGTTGTTCAATGTTTGGATTTTCATTTGCAATTCCAACTTGATGTTATACCCACGACAACATTTGATTTATGGATGAATAGGGGACAACATGATACTTTTGTTTTTTTCATAAAGTTTTTATTTGCAAATTGGAAACCTCAATATTTTACAATGATATTTTGAAGCTAATGATACTACTAGGCATGGTTTGGCAAGGTAGTTGAAGGCCATGCTTGAGAAATTTGGTTTTGCTTTCAAGATCGTGTGTTACATAAAAAATGAAGGCACCAATTTGGGAAACATGACCTCAACTTTGAAATTTGTTATTTCATGTGAGGCATTAAATTTGCATGTTCTTTTTAGTGGTTCATGCTTTAGACATGCCATGAGCAAGGCAACTCAATATGCAACCAATGATGATAAGATTTCCAAGGACCTAAATTTAATTAGTGTGAAATTTGCACAAACATCCCTTCAACTTGCATCACATGACCAAAAAAATCACGTATGTTAGCAATCTTGATTTTTTGCAATGTAAAAATATATAGGTTGTCAAACTTTGAATAAATTTGATCCTCTTGTCATTGTCCATTGTAAACAAAATGGCAAAACAATGGAGGCAAGAATGTTGAAATTCTAGTTTGCCTAAATGGAAGTTAATAATTTTCGTGAAGACATCTTTTGCATCCAAAGTTGTCATGTTTGAACAATGCATAACCTACAAGCTACAATTATCAATTGCTACAATTGTTAAACAAAAAATTTAGCTAATAAAATTCCTAACACAAACCTAAGCAATTGCTAAAACAATTTGTGATGCATTTCTTTTGTTATGACTACTTGTGTACTTAACCAACATTGTGGGTGTTGGTTGTTATCAAATGTTCTTGCCTCAGCCATCAAGTTATACATGTAATTGTCCAAGGATAGATTGGAGTTGCATGTAAAAGTTGTTGTTGAAGACATGGATATGCACACCAAGGTGAAACAACTTGGTGTTAATATGCGAGAGCAAATGACTATTGTTCTTATCCTCTTCCTTGACTTCATGGATTCTTTCAAGCTTTTTAAAACCTATAACATGTTTGCTTTCATGTTGTATCCCCAATTTGAGGACTTGAATATAGTGAAAGACTATGTTGACCACTCTTCAACTATTGACATTGCTAATGCATATGATAACCAATTCCTCATCCCAACCCTTAAAAGTTTATACCAAAAACTACATGAATGGTCAAATGTTTTTATAAGTGTTGTTCAAAAAATTGTGCATAACATTAATGTTGTTTTTTACATAAGGATGTTCAAAGATGAAACTTGTTTGAACAAATAATTTTTTTAAAAAACTTATTCAAAATATATTTTGAATTGTGTTTTGTTTTGCAATTTGCACACCTCAAGCTAATTTATTTGGGAATTATGTGTGTAAGTGCAAGTTCAATGGGAATTATCATGTTTTCACACATTTTGATGTGCCATTGTAAGAAGGAAAGGACCCTCTTTTTTGGTGGTTAAAGCATGAAGTACAATTTTCAACAGTTGCATATTTAGCTAGAGCAATTTTAGGCATACTTGGTAGTCAAATTGAGACATCAAGAATTTTTTCTATTACACGCATTCTCACTAGTTTTTGTTGTCATCAACTTGATGTGAAAAACTTGGATCTCCTAGTTCTTTTGTTTAAGAATTGGCTTGATGATCCCACTATTGGTTTTGAAGGTAAGAAGGACCTCAAGATGTGGATGGGTTTGGTGAGGTCAAGGAAGAGATACTAGATGTGATAGACACCTAGTTCCCCGATGAGGTTGAGGATCATGTAAAGGATTGTGTGCAAAATTGGCACATGTATCCATGATTTTGGTAATGTTTTGTTCAACCTATACATGAAAATTCTTTAGTTTTGATTGAACTCCTATGTTCTATTGCCACTTTTATAAATATGCCACTTCAATCATCAAATTGGACATTAAAAATATTTTTTTGTAAACTTTTAAGTGAAATAAATTGAAATTTGCATGTTTTTGTGTTTCATTTTCTAGTTTTTTTCCCCTTTTACACAGCTTTTACATTGTGTGTAAATTGAAGAATATAAAGTTTTACACTTACATTCAATTGCTTTTACATGGCCTAAAATGATTTACATGGTTTTACAGTTACCCAATGTGTAAATAGATTTCCCTCAACCATTTACACTTACATGGAGTGCATCCTAAACTATATACACGCACAACATTGATGTGAATAGAACTTTACAAGGGGTCTTTAAGCTTGATCTACAATATTTTGAGTCTGATTAGGTTGTCCAAGTTCTTGTTCCAATGCAACACTTATTGCATCACAGTTCTGGTTCCAATTCAACAGAAACAGAATCGAAAGACCAATTTTGGATCTAGTTGCATATGAACAATTTCTCAAGCTACAATCCTGAAATTTGATTTTAAGCTTGGTTTTCGTTACTAATAACTGGAACTGGAACAGAACGGAAACCCACAAGTCACCAAGGGAATTTGGGGAACTAATCCCCGAACACCAGTTTCACCTTCTTCTTCAAGAGTCCAGTCCCATTGACGATGCTTTTCCCTCACTATATGAGCTGACATTCTTTAGTTTTCTGAGGGACAAACAGGGATGAGGAGACAAGTTGGTGACAACTGTGACAAGTGGGTGACTGGGCCATAGAACTCTCAGGTTCAGGAATTGTCCCACTTAATGACAGAGCTTGTCAGGTAATCCAGCTCAGATTTTTCTGCTGCCCCAGAGATCTCCCAGTCTTTCCAACCTGTTAAATTGCAGGTCCCAGTGATGACTCAATACCAGCAAAATCATTGATAGCAGAACCATACTCATTACATTCGCCTCCCCTCTCCCTTCCTCATTACTCATTACCCTGGTCCCTAACCCTAACTTTTATGCATATGCAAACAATACTAATGACCTTGGTGGAGCACTACAAAACTCCACAAGGTATGTGTCACAAGCAAATCTCCCCAATACCAAGACCAGACTGGTCTTTCTCAACTGACCGTATTTACCTACATAACACTCTAAAAACCATACATGACAGTAAAATGATTTGACCCTAAAAATAGCCTCTACTGGCTTCACTCCCTCTTGCTCTACATCTTTGTTTACCCCACAGGACATGACACCAAAATTGCAACCAGTAGGGTGCAGGGACTTGTACCACCAAGGACCATTTACAGCCAAGAAAACTCTAGTACAAGTTACAACTTTGAAACAATCTTTCCAGGTATAACCAAAGTTTATCAGCAATGTCCAACTGTCTACCATCACTGCAAATCTATCTATTATAAGATATGCCATTAATCCCTTCACCATAAGATCCCTTGGCAAACTCTCACTGTGATTTCAAAGAGTCTCTTATATCAAGGAAATTTTGGCCATACCAAACAGTCCCCAGCAGAACATTTGAGAATCATTTGGGAACCTACCTGCCTTGATCACACAAGGCAACAGCAATAATGTAGTGTCTACTTAAAAGTACCTTGTCACAAGATAAGTCTGCATGGAAAGTCATGGCCAAGTAGTAATAATCAATGTCTTCAGCTAATTTAATGTGTTCCACGTAAGAGCTGAGCCACCATCAGGCTACAAGCCTTCAGTGGAGAAAAGAAATGCTTCAGATCATTAGGTCAAGATGGAGTCATTCTTTGTCAAAAACCGTACAGCCACAGCCAACCCTAAAATAGCAAGGGGCACAAGGAACTGCAAGATCTTGATGAGGAATTCAGAGCTCTTGTCAGGGTTGTAGGTAGGCTGTTTGGCTGGAGTAAATGTTGGTTTTGATGGAAATGAGGCAGGGTCAACATCACCCACATAGTAGTCCTGCATCATATTTCTGGCACTGCTGCTGTGGCCAACATCCTCAAAGTCATCAGTTGCATCCTTCCCTGTTCTCAGGCAACACATCCTTCAATTAGGGGGACCCATGCCAGAGAAGAAGGCAATTCTCTTCAACTACCAACCAGGGTCACAATCTGGACTTGCCTCAGGAGAAAAGGACATGAGAACACCACAACAATATAGCTCTGGGCTAGCATCATATTATAACTCACTGCCTTGAAAAATCCACAAAGCCAACCAACATACCTGTTGCTGACAGGAGTACTTCATCTCCTCCTGGATGCTCCTCCAGAAATTTGGTAACATCATACACCTGGAATCCCAAAAGAAGAACCACTTTGCATGTTGAATAAACCAGTGAATACATACCACAGTGCCATATAGAAGTTGCCTTTCAGGGGTCCAGCACATATATATTGCTCAAGGTGTAGAAGTTGCCTTTCATGGGTAGACAGAAACAAGTTCAACTCAGCAGTTGTTTGACCAACTCCACGTAACCAACTACACTATACTTCAATTCCAACTTCAGATTTCAATCACATAACAACAAAGCTTAGCATTATGACTCTTCCAAAATCAAAGCTGAAGGCTTAAGGTTTACCAGTATTTGTTTATATATTGTACACAATTGCCCCACATAATTGAATCTATCACATCACATCTGATACTGACCTGAAGAAGAATCTTCTCAACTCTGACAATAAAAATATACTCAGGAAGAGAGTGCACAAGAGGTTTACGGAAGATTCTATATTCTTGGCACGCGAATGTCTACATCCATTAGAAGTACAAGAAGTTCAATACAGGGAACGATAAAAAAGCAGACACGACAACGGATTAACAGACAAAAGAAGAAGAAGAAAATGGCTCAGGACGAGAGAAGAGCCATAAAAAGAAAGCTCTCAGGAAGCGAGGAGAGCATAAAAGAAAGCTCCATTTACAGAGGTGATGATTCCTTTACCTTGCCGTCGATAGTGAGCCAGCAGTCGTTAGCAGTATTGTGGACGGCCACATCCGCAAGGGTGTAGAGCTTCTCCTGTGATGTCGACATTTCCGGTCCTTCCGACCCCACCGGGTCTTTGCCAGACAGTTGGATACTACTTATTCTTCTGAAAAGTGCACAGATAGCTCTACAAGTGTCAGAGAAGAGTGCGGAGAGGATGATCAGACACAGATACAGAGAGAGAGTGTGTGTGTGTATGTGTGGACCGAAGAAAGCGGGAGGCAGGAAGTGCGCGAGTAAGCGCGAGGGCAAGAGCAGCAAGAGACACAAAAGCTCAGTGTGGTGCTCAGGCTTTGGCTCTAGGGCCTGTATCGCTGCGGCCTGGAAGCCTGGCGGCCTAGCCGCCTAGGGTTTTGCTTTGGATTTTGATGACCTCAATGGGAATCCTTTCAGGCACCCATTATTGGGAACGTCGGTGGGAACAGAGCAAACATGAATGCATGAAGAACCACCATCATTTTCCCTTTGTATTTTTTTTGGTTACTTCTCAGGCATAACTTCATGCCGGATCTTTCATTCAACCCCAGTAACATCCCACTGCTGTCATAAATTTAGGAAGGCCCTAAGTGTAGACCCTTCTCCTATACGAATGATATTTAAATGAAGTTTTTGAAAGAAGCTGTTTTTGAGATTTTAGAGTTGGGTTTATGTAAAGTCTCTTGATTAGGGGGCAAGAACAACCAGTTTCGGCATAATAGGGCATCAGACATGTAACTTGGACTGAAAATTTTAGGAAGCAAAATAATTGGGACCCAAACTAGTTTTTCAACCAATTTGGGTGGTCAACTGAGTTTCATCCCGTCTTTCAATTTCCCGAGCGCCTCCACTGCTGTTACATATATTTTCACTGCTCCTACCTGTACAATTACTATAATTATTCTCGAGCCTTGTGCATTAAATGCTGAGTTTCGGCATTTCATACTGAGATTTAGTAAAATTTCATTACATTGCAAATATCACTGAAAGAGGGGATAGGGGGTGAAACAGGCCCAAAGACAGGGTGACCTTCCAAATAACTTGGTTGGCTCTACCCTGAGGGGGAGAGACTATGGAATGATGGCTACTTCATTTGGTCCGTCTGACACATTGTTCATGTTCTAGTTCATCAATTCGAAGCATAAATTATTAAAATCTGATATAATGATGAATAATTTTCAAAATTGAACATAAAATAAAAGTAAGATATTTTGATAAGAGGAAGGATAAAATGGGATTTTTAGAATTTAGTGTTTTTTTAAGGGTTTAGGATAGTTTTTAGATTAAAGATAGATATAAAAAATCAGAACTAGCGGTTGTGAAAAAATTCAAAGATTTGTCCAAAATTGATTTTTTCCCCTTTCAAAATTTCAATAACCCATACATTTATAACTGAGATTCTTTATTTTGATCTTATTGTTATGACATTTTAATAATCTAATACCATTGGATATCTATTCATCCCATCCACCTCAAAACCCCATTTGTTTTCAAAAGGAAAAAAAGACCTTCATTGGTTCTATAAAAAATGAATAAAACAGAATTTTAGTGCCCAAATTTAACTTAGAATATTACCATGGATAGGAATAATGTGAGTGATATTAATTCTTTCTTTTTTGGTCATAATTGGTTTTGTGAAAAGATTAATTAAATGATGTAAACAAAATGGGACAACAAGTTAAAATTCACTAAAAAACATTGGGAAAACCCCTAAAATTCTTAAGAACAAAGTTGAAGATTTTTGAACTCCATCAAAACAAATTTGAAAACCCCCAAATTTTAAAACAATATCCCCAACATTATTTCCCCCCATGTGAAACCTCCAAAATGACAAAAAGAAAATTGAAAATTACGGATTTCTAAATATGAAAATAGCCAGAGTGACCCAACCCCCATGACAACATTGATTCCGTTTGGGATGAACTTAAATTCATCCCAATTATTATATCTCCTATAGGCATTAAGGTTGGGTCATTTTTTTTTCCCTCATTTACTTCAAAGCTACCCATTAAAAAAACCTATTTGGCCACCCAAGCATTTCAAACCCTAATTACCTACCTAACTTTGCATCTACCTACCTCCACCCCGCCAAAAACCCTAAACCTTGTCACCATTCAAACCTTATAGTTGTAGTTTGTAGGAGGGGATGAACATTGTTGTAGCCAAAACTTGAACGTAACTAAAAGAAGAGCTAGAACTTGAGTGTGGGTATAATCATTGTTGTAATTTGATTTTGGAGGAAAGGTCATTGTTGTAATTTGGTTTTGGAGCAAAAGAACTCTTAAGTGATTAGGCACCAAGTGCTACTATAACATAGCAATTTAATATTGCTGCAACATTGAAGCGTAAGAAGTGTTGTTGCAAAATCAAAATGCAACAAAAACGGTGATGTAAAAGTAGTGTTGAAGGAGTGTTGTAAAAGATGTTGCTGAAAACGGTGCAACAGAAGACATTGCTAAAATGTTATTATAGAAGACATTATTGAAACATTGTTGCAAAAAACGTTGTTCCAAAAAACAACCTATGCATCTATGGCAAGTAAGTGTACATCAACCTTTTTTCTTTCTTTATCTCTTGTTTTAGTCTTGTCCCCTTGTAGAAAATACAACTACGAGCATTGCATTCGTCATCATCTTCTAATGTTTTTACAAGACCAAGGCAAAAGACAACAACGAACACAATGTTCATTGTCGTTTCTTAGTTTTCTTATGAAACCTGGCTAGAAGACAACGATGAATACGCCTCGTCGTCATCTTTTTTTTTTCTTGCATTGCAAAAGACAACGATGAGCCTCTCAATTCATTATTGTTTTTTGCTTATTTTTATTGAGTTGCACAAGACAACGAGCCTCCTAGTTCATCGTCATCTCTTGGTTTTTTTTTTTAATGTTGTAATAGTATATTTCGAGTAGTTTTTTTGGAGTTTGCATTGAGGCATTTGATCTAGGGAAGCATTGTTCTAGGTTCACAACCAGTGCGTGATTTTATTATGCAACGACAAAAGAACAAATTAATAATGGATTGATTTACAAACAATTTGTGAATGCCAAATGCCTCTTGCAAGAAATAAGGAAGTGGGAAGTAGGTAAGGAATTTTAAAATGAAAACATTCCAAAAATGTGATCCATGAAAAAAGAGTTTGGCAACTTATTATAGTGATGGTCCTTCAACTTGTACCCCATTGCTACTTATTTTTAAATTGGAGCTAGAAGGACCACCCCCCTATTTGTATGTGTGTGAGCATTAAAGAGGAGCCGCCTGAAGGTTTTATATTTACAAAAAATGATGACAAGCCTCATGGCTCATTGTCATCTTCTCTATTTTTTCATTTTTTTTTTGAGTTGTAGAAGACAATGATGAACCAAGAAGTTCATCAACATACCCCCAAACTCCTTGAAAGACTCAAACGCAAATCTGAAAGTGAAAACAACAAAAAAAGGAATTGAGGTACACTTTTTAATTTGCAACATTTTAGAGGTAAAACGGGTGTGTTGGAGCTTCGAGATGGGGACAAGGATGAGTGACAAATGAATCAATTATTCATATGGACCTACATAAACCAAACAACAAGTTGGTTAATGCATGGTCGGAACATTTTTGGTGCACAGACAAACCATGGGCAAACATAGATTCACAAAATTCACAAAATTCACCACGGCCCGAACTTGGGGGAGGCCACCACCTTCCACCTTATAGTATTATTTGTGATTAGCCATGGGGGTTACACCCAAATGTCATTTTTCCCAAGACTCCTAAGTCGGGAGTCCCGAAATTCTCGAAATTGGGACTCTTATCACTTTGGAGGCTCATAACTTCTTGTGTAGACCTCCAATTAAAGTGAGATTTCAAGAAAAGTTGTAGCCCTTGTTGCGATCTTTCCAACGATATGTGGCACATGACCTGAATTTACATAATTCGAGGCGATTATTGACTTTTAATGGTTGGGAGTCAAATTGACACTTTTATTCCTGACCTTTCTTTTGACCATAACTTGTGTTGTAAATACTCAAATGGATCATGTGAGCCCATCTACATCTTTAAAAAATTTCAATGTTATAAAGAATGCTTCAATTCAATGAATTTTAACCCCTTAAATCCCTCTCTGAAAATTTGGGAATCCATAGGGACTCCAATTCCCAAAGTGGGAGTCCACTTAGGAGTGTGTGGGCTCATTCCCTCACACTCTCTCGCACTCCCGAGAATGTGAATGTGACTCCTGGGTTTCATTCTTGACCCGCACCTTTCCATGCCCTTGCTTTGGTCGCGAGCCCAAAACTAGGGTCGTGACAATCATCGTTTTCTAATTTTGTATTTTAGGTTACAGAAGATGATAACGAGCCAAGAGGCTCTTGGCTCATTGTCATCTTCTGGGTTTTTTCTTGAGTTGCAAAATACGACAACAAGCTTCTTCACTCATTGTCATCTTTTGGTTTTTATTTTGGGTTACAAAAAATGATGATAGGTCGGGAGGTTTATTGTCCTTTTTTAATTTCTATGTTTTTTTGTTTTTTTCTTAAGTTACATAAAATGAAAGTTCATCGTTGTCTTGTGGTTTTTTTTCTTAGGTTGTAGAAAATAATGACAAACCTCTTGGATCATCGTCGTCATTTTCTGCTTTTTTTTCTTGGTTTGTAGAAAACCATGATGAACCGAGAGGCTTGTTGTCATCTTGTGTTTTTTTTTTTTTTGAGTTACAAAAGACAACAATGAACCTCCTAGTTTTTCGTCATTTTATGTTGGTTTTTCTTGGGTTGCAAAAGATGACGATGAACTAGGAGGCTCATTGTCGTCTCTTGGTTTTTTTTTCTACATTTTTTTTCAGTTACAAAAAACAACGACAAGTCATGAAGCTCATCATCACCTAGTGCATTTTTTTCATTATTATACACAAAGGCGCCACATGTCATGCCCAAGAATTAATGTAATTATTAGTAAATTTATAATTATAAAAATTACTTTAAAATGAACTAATGTTAATAATTAATTAATATAACCAAATAAGTATAATAAAAATAAATGTAATAATTTAATTTTATGATCTTTATATTAATTAAATTCAATTATAATGAAAAATATATGTACAATAATCTAATTTTATAATTATATTATATTAGTTATTTTAATTAAAAAATAAAAATTCTAAAGTACAAGGCCTTTAAGCCTTTAAATGTAATGAATAATATTTATTATTAATAGTAATAGGAACATTTAATTTTTCAATTATTCTTGTTGCAAGTTTTTTTTCTATAAAAAAGTTGTGGCAAGTTAGAAAAAAAAGTTATTATCCCTTTTTATATGTTGTTTGCAATTGTTTGTTTAAGGGAGATTGAAATTCTTCGGCAGTGGTGGCAATTGCCATTATTGGGGATATTTAGACTTTTGTTTTTCTTTTTTAAATTGATTGTTGTGTAAGGATTTGAATGATTTTATTGTAGGATGGGACGTCCCTTAAAAAAACTTAAACACTAAGGAAAGATGACTGTTAATAATCAACAACAAATGAATGTTATAGCAAAAGAGGAGGAAATTGAAATGGAACAAAAAATTATCATTTATACTCCTACTCTTGAAGATAAACCCTAAACCCATTCTTATTCTTGAAAGTAAATTTGTTGTGATGGATGATACGTTTCACATTTGGGGTTTAAAAGAATGTAATGCAACACATTATGAATAAAAAATCCTAATCAAAACCCTAAACCCCATCTTCATTCTTTATTTGAAAATGGGGATGGGGTATTTTTTTGCCCAAGTTTTTATAAGTAATATTTTCATTGTTTTAATGGTTTAGTTGTTAGCCTATTTGCAATGCGTTCCTTATATTTAGGGTTTTTTTGCTAGTTTGTAATACCTTGATATTTTGTAGGGTTTTTTTTGTTGGTTTGTAATACCTTCATATTCTGTAGGGTTTTCTTGTTGGCTTGTTTGCAATACTTTCATCATTCTTAAGCATTACTTACTTGTTTGATTTTAAATGTTGTGCTTGTAGGGGCTCCGGTGGTTTCACATGAAAGTGATCAAGTAAAAATACCACCAAATTATCCAATGGAAGATGGAGATTGGGTGCATGAAGGGTCAAGGTGGAAGTGCAAAATCAATGGATGCACCAACACTTATGCGACTAAATGATTACTTCACCAACATTTGGACAACAAACATGGGCTTCGCATGAAGGTAGGCAAATTTGGCCGTCCTTCTACTCATGTTGGGGGACCAAGGCAACAAAATACCATGTTATGAACCTTCGAACTTTGAACAACCCGCATGTAAGGCAAAAGCAGAATGAAGAAAAGGCCTTTGATTGAGTGAAGAAGAAAGTTGAGTTAGAATGGGATGAAATTCAAGACTAAGTGCAACAAATGGAATAGGTTAAGCGGCCTTTGTTGGTACATTTAGCCTCAAAGATCTTGTTGGGCATCATTGGGATTCTAGCATGGGGGCTGGGGTTCATCCCACAAATTGCATGGGCATGTCTTGAAAATGATGATAACCTTGTTGAGACAATTCGGGCAAGCATAGTTGCCTATGCAAAGCCTTTGAAAGTTGCATGGGGCGCTCGGAATTCAACATTGGAATCCAATAAACACAACCAAGCCAAAGAAATGGTTGCAATATCCAAGTATCACAATTCCAAAATCAATCATGGGTAGTATATTTCCATATTTATACTTCTTTTTTTAAAGCATTATTTGCATCTTAACATTGAAATCTTTTTTTTTTTTTGTTTTTTAATGTTACGCTTTGAAGCACAACAAAAAAGGCTTTTGTTGCAAATGCAATTTGACTTACGTTTGAGCATCATCAACTATTTACTCATCATCATGTAGCAAAAATTGTAGAAATTGTAGCAAAGTATTACACCAATATGGGCATTCCTTTTAATTCATCCTCCTCAAAAGAATAATTATAGATATAGCTTTAGTGCACGTATGCACCATTTTTGTATCAGGCCATTATAGATTAACTTAGTATGATATTTTTTTGTCACCATCATTTTTGTAGTGTGATTACTTGAACATTTTTGTATCAATCCATTTATTTTAATTTTGATATCTAATTTTGGGATTTGTAGATTTTGGGTGCATCTTATGCCATGTTGCACACAATACCCCCATCCATTATGAATGGATTACATTTACTATAAACCAAATGAACAATACCCTCATCTAATAGGGTTAGCACATTATGTGACCATGTTAGAGCATTTAAATAATACCTTCATTATCCTTATCATGAAATACTCGCACAATAACCTTAAGGAAAAAATTGTGATTTAATATTTTTATATAATTACATTGCCCATTTTCATGAAAGGACCCCTTGGTGCATAAACCAGTTTGTTTATGCAGGTATTGCAAACTTTTGGTCTTCTCTTGTTTATGGTTGGGTTCTCTATAAAACATTTCAAATTGCAATGCCCACATACCAATCAATTCATGTTCATGTTCCACTACCCTAATCTAAACTTTTGCCTAACATATGTTTCAAATAAATAGGGGGGGACATTAGATTTAAGGTTTAGGGAAATGAAACCCACATTTTTGTCATTAATTGTTTTAAGGTAACCTTTTTTCCTAACATTTATATTATTTTCATGGAATTTTTTTAAGTGAATTTATGTATTCACATACACACATATATCTAAGGAGGTTCCTATTTTTCTTTTTCTTTCATTAAAGGAGAGGAAAATGAAGGTGACTCCATGGCAAAGGTATGAATGATAAAAAACCTTCCCATTAATTGGGGTTCTGCCCCCCAAATTAGGTCTAAAACACAAGTTGATAGTTTGTACACAATTTAGGGCTATGCAAAAATAATTCCAAAATTAGGTTTAACACTTAGTTCTAAACAAATTATTAAATTCCACTAATAAGTTATGCAACCAATTCTTTTTCTATTTATTTAATTTAGGGTCAATGTAGGGGTATTTTGTTGCATACAAAGGTCTCAACTCAACATTTTAAAGTTCATTGTATAGGTTTAAGGTTTTTTCTATATGAAACTATCTAGTTTTTAGATGAGGGTTAAAGTTTTCAATTTGCAATACCACTTTATGTCAAATCCCAAATCCATGCCCCAACCCCAAATTACAATACCTAGGTAAATCTATGTATGTTACCCCCCTTGATTTAATAATGCAAAAACTTGTTCCCTCATCATCTAAAGTTATGTAAATACATCTTGTTTACCAAATGCAATAATTGCATTTAGTGTATTAAAAAATAGGAAATATCCAAAAAAATGCTTATTAAAAAAAATTAAACCAATTATGAATACCTTCATTTTTAGGTGTAAACGTTGACTATGGGCATGTCCCAATTTTTCTAAACCCTAATTTGCAATACCTACATTGTTTACAGTGAATGTTAAGGCAATTTTATTTTTATTGTTGTAATGTAATACTACCACTCTACCATAGTAAGCTTATCATTATACCTACGTAAATATATATTGTGTACCTTCACCAAAAGCCCTTTTTTGGTTAATAAATATTTATTATGCAAGTATTACAAAAGCTTAATCCTTCATCATTTAGGGTTATTTCGTGGGATCTTGCCCACCAAATGCAATACCTACATTTACTGGACTAAATGCAATAAAAAATATTCAAATGATATTTATAAATAAAGCAAATCATCATTTTGATGAAAAAATGTAAGACAATACTCGCATTGAATGGTTAAATCCCCTTTTAGAAGGAGTAGGGAATTTGCAATACCTTCATTCAACATACTGAAATGTAATTAATACCCATGAAAGATATGAAATTATGTGCAATACTTACAGTAGTGCTCGTTAACCTTGAATTATGATATATCGTAAACCTTGCAATACTTGCATGCAAGACCAATTAAATGCCACAAAAAACAAGATGGGTAGAACATTACCCGCATATTGATTTGGTGATTATTATAGAATTGACCTGCAATACTCACATTTATATGACATTTGAGTGAAATATTCTTGTTTGGGAGTTTTAAAATATATGTGTTATATAGCCTTAGCAATGTAACTTTAACTTTCAAACCCTATATGTTCATTAATACAAAAATCAATGCATTAACACATAAATAATCTATTTTTGACACAATTGTAATATGATGCACATTTTAGTAATGGAAAATTAAAATGGGGGATAAGTACAAACAAGTTTGTGTGGTTTTTTTTATTCATGAACCCTCTCCTTATGGATATTTTCATGTCTAACATCATTTCATGCTAATCCTTCATCTAATGCATTGAATTACCAAGTCCATCATTAACATAATGAAATACCATGTTGAGATCCATGAATTCATTCGCCTTGGAAATGCAAATATCTCATACATATGTTGGAATAACACACAACAATGATGTGGTGTGGTTTATGAGTTGAACCCCACCTTCTTTGATTTCGTTAATGATTTCTTGCATTATGTCACCCATTTGAACAAATGTTTTTTGCGTGGGGGTGGATGAATTTGATGGTTGGTTGTGATCCTTTTATTTTTCCACATTGGGGGAGATATCATTCAGTGTCATAAACCTGCACATATCAACAACCCATGGTTTTTCATAATGATTTTCATCGGCCTTTTCATCATCATATTCATTATCATAAATGTGCAAATAGGTAAGGTCTGCAAACATGGCGGCAAAACCTCCATGATCATATCCATACCATGTCCCATAATATTGAATGATATTTTTTTTAATGAAATTGATACATGTAAGAAGAACAACTTGACGTTTACACAAGTTTTCATGTAATGCCCATTCACATGTGCAACAAACATACTTGGTGAAAGGAAGTGGGAACTTGTATGTCATATTTGGATGTTCTTGGCTTTGTACCATCCATGCATGGCTAGTTTCGTTCAAATCATTTATCCCATGGGTGACATTACCGTGAGGGATCAATGTGGCCTTCTCAACGCTTGCTTTCACAATGTGTTCAACAACATTATTTTTTATAAACCCGCATTTTTCATTTCATCCATGTGCATATAGTGTTTTGCAACTGTCGTGAGTCTCCACACTAACCAATCAATCTGCCAACTTCAAAGTCCTTTTGTTTCCAAAGAAAACCAACGTTTCAATGCCCCATGGTAAAACTCAATTAATGCTTGTGTGTCTTAGTTTGAATGTGACACTCATCGAAACCCCACCATCCACAAATCTATAACGAGATACAATGTGCATCCATAAATTTTCATGTAGGTATTGCACTTTGCCTTCACATGTAGTGTGCATTTTTAAATTGTCATGCAAGTATTACATTTAGTGCTCCCACATATAGTGTGGATTAGGGTCATAATGTGGGTATTGCACTTTGCCCTAAATACAATGTGCATATTTAAATTATTGTGCAGGTATTGCATTTAATGCTCCCACATATAATGTGGATTAGGGTCATAATGTGGGTATTACATTTTGCCCCCACATGGGATTGTCAAGTTCATCATTGGTGTTTCTACCTAAATTCAAGGAATGAATATTTTGGGATATGCAAAACATGATGGAACAACAATAATGGATTGAAAGTTAATTCACATACCAACTTGAAAATAATAGGTTTAAAAGTACCAAGTCCATGAATCACCAAGCAAATGTTGGATGAAACTTTTAACAATTTTGTTTTTCCCACGAATCATGAAAGCTTCAATGTTTTCACTTGGTTCAACAGGCATATACATGATGGTGTGAAGGTTGTCCAATATTGCATGTCACACCCCATTGTCTTTGATTTTTTCCATCAAATGTAAATGCCAAACCTTTAAGACGTGCCATGCCCAAAGGTAAATGGGCACTTGATCCTTGCCCCACGTAATTTTAACCATGCATAAAATACCAAATTATTATCATTTCAACTAATTACATTATTTACAATGGAGAACATGGGATGAAATTTTAAATGGTTGCATGTACATAAAAGTTCAAAAATAGGTAAAATGAAAATAAAATTCATCGTAATGCTCGTAACTCTTTTGAAACATCATCAATGATGAAACGTGAAGGTTTCCATTTACGGTTATTCCTTAGAATCTTCATTTTCACAAGAGTTAGCCATTCCACCAAATCATTGCATGTTTGGTGGCTTGTAATGATCCATGCAACCAGCACTCCAATGCAATGTGCATTAAACACCATCAATGTGAACAAGTGAAATTTCACATCATTAGTGTCGAATGTAACATTCATTAATATTGCCCCATTCTCACATAATGAAACCATGGTTTGTAATTGAGATGGGGTTTGTATCCCTATTGTGAATGGGACATGAATCTCATTATCCTTAGTTGCATCTTGAAAATAAAACACATCATCTAGATGACACTAGTAGAAATCAGCCAAAATGTAACCATTCCATTTACAATTACATGCGACTTATAGTCGTTTGCGACTAGATTTGAGAATATTTGCAACTACAAGACTAGCTTTCAACTATTTTGGTCATTTTCACAACTATGATGCAACTATTAGAAATTTCATCCTATTGATTGCATCAATTTTACATTTATTTTCATCCATTAATAGGTTGATATGT